>Ga0316220_1001039_pt1 | contig 33376 bp, 27 predicted proteins | sample TBH18005metaG_FD_203632 | JGI IMG/M metagenome (GOLD analysis project Ga0316220, IMG submission 203632) | Freshwater microbial communities from Trout Bog Lake, Wisconsin, USA - TBH18005 | ecosystem: Environmental > Aquatic > Freshwater > Lake > Hypolimnion/Profundal zone | place: USA: Wisconsin...
GCTCGGCAAGATCGGTCAAATCCTCTTCATTATCGAAAAGCCATGCCCGTTCTCCCTCACCCCACCAGGAGCGCATGCGGGAATAGAGATCGCCGGGATGCGGGCGCTGACCGCCCCGGAAGAGCTCGACCAGATAACGAAGCCGACGCCGTTTGGGGCTCTGCGCGAAGTTGGCGTCGACCGCGTCCTTGACGATCTCGGCTTCAGCCACATCGATGCCGCCCGCCAGCAAGGTCAGCCATTCGATGAGGAACTGGCGGTTGGCGGGTGTGTCCTCGATTTGGCAGGGGTTGAGGCCTGACGGGCTGCCGGGGCGCAAGCGGTCATATTGGCCCCCGATGGCGCGAATGAAAAGCTCCGCGCCGCGGTCTTTGTCGAAGAAGACAATCCGAGGTGCGAACTTTCTTGCCTGCGCCAGCAGGAAATTGAGCACCACCGTTTTGCCCGAACCCGAGGGGCCAATGATGGTGAAATTGCCCAGATCATTCACGTGGAAGCTGAAGAAATAGGGCCCCGCCGCTGTCGTCTCGAACAGCGTCACCGCCTCGCCCCAGTGGTTACCGCGAGGGCGGCCGACGGGGAAATTGTGCAAGCTGGCGAGCCCTGCAAAATTGGCGGTCGAGACGAGGCCCTTGCGCGCGATATATTTAAAGTTTGCGGGGAACTGCGCCCAGAAGGCTGGCTCCAGCGCGATATCCTCGCGCACGCCGACGATACCGAGATCGGCCAGAACGGCGGTCACCTCGGCAACCTGCGTATCGAGGGCCTCCAGACTTTCGGCATGGAGGGCGATGGTAGTGTGGTGTTCACCGAAGCCTGCACGTCCCGCCGCAACATCATCCTTGGCATGCGATAGCTCATGTCGCAGCGACACCGCCTCGTCCTCGGCGGACCGCATGCGGCGCAGCGCAAGGTTCATTCGGGAAAGCGATGCGCCCTGCTCGACAAATGCGAAGGACTGGCTGACCGTCATTTCGAAGGGCATGCGGTAGAGCTCGTCGAACATACCGGGCAGCGTATGCGAGGGGTAATCCTTGATCGAAACGATCGCTCCAAACTTGCGAACCGATGCGCCAGCTGCGCCCAGCTCGAAGGCTTCCTGCCCAAAGCTGACCCTACGCCAGGGCAGATGGTGTCCCAAATCGCTGTGCGGCAGTTCCATCGGCCGCATTTCGGCGTTGAAAAGGCATGCCAGGAATTCCAACGGCTCGGAGCGCAGACCCGTTTCTGTCTCATGTATGGTGAGCAGTCTCGGCCCGTAACTACCCAGCGCCGGGAACATAACGCTGGGTTATGACGCCGCCGCTGGTTTCAACGGTGAGGGCCGAGCCCGCGTAGGAGAAACGCTATCCCGGTTGAGCCACTGCCAATCGACACATCGGTTGTGTTGATATTGAAGGTGCCTGTCTGCAGATCCACGCCGTTGCCGTCCACATAGGGGTGCACCGGAGGGAGGCCGCTTTGCGCGCAAACTACCTGTGCCGATAAGGCAAAGGCCAATGCGCTTGCGGTCACAAGTAGTTTAGAGGAAGTCCGTGTCGCGAAAACTGCACGCGAAATAGATAGCATAATCCCTCCCCCCAAACGTCTCGATAAAATCAAATGTCGAGCCGACGTTTTGGTATGATGGCGCGCCGATGCACGTGACGTCAAGACGTAAACGGCAAGCATCCCCAATGGATTATAATTGGGTGGCAGAGATTTGGCCATCTCAGCGATAAGTTTACACGCATTACCGAATTGCCAGTATAGTGAGCACTATTTGCGCTTTCCCCGTTTTGAAAACCAAGCCCGCAAAACCGCCCACTGGTGCAAGGTTAAGACACCGAAAGCACACATCCACGCAGCAACAATCAACAACCAGCTCAAACGCCTGAACGACTGCTCGGCTCAACTGGCTTCTAGAAGCCGCCGTTCCGGATTGTCTTATCTTGCTGTCATTCCAGCGCACAAAAAAGAGAGGGCGCCAGCCTCGGACGCCCGCGAATAGGCGTTTTGAGGCAAGACTCGAGTGAAAAAAGGCTGCAACGTAGGGGGTAAAAGCTGCGCAATTTGACAACAAGAGCAGGTTTACGCGTACCTACGACATCGCGAGGCCCCCAAATTAGGCCCCCATCATCCGTACCTACAGGCAAACGGAGGCATCCACTGACAATCAGCGAATGCCCTCAAACTAGCGGAAATCAGGGATATTTTCAACTGTCGGCGGTCATCGCCAGACAGGATTTTGGAGGCCCGAGCCGGAATCGAACCGGCGTGCACGGATTTGCAGTCCGCTACGTCACCACTCCGCCATCGGGCCATCCGGGCAGCTCAGGCGGCGCCCCTAGCAATCCACGCGCAATGACGCAACGGTATTGTTAGATTGCGGTAGATATCGCTGCAATCACGCCCTGCATGCCCAGCATTAGCGCAACTGTAGCCTACCCCAAATTCACCGGAACGCTGTTGTGCCGACTTGCCAAATGGGGGTGGTTGGGCGAATGTCAGCCCGGTAACGCATGGTGCTGGCCTCGCCGCCGGCACACGTGCCGCCCGTATGAGAGGAAAAATACACGATGAAGACCCGCGCCGCCGTCGCTTTTGAGGCCAAGAAACCGCTGGAAATCGTCGAGGTCGATCTGGATGGCCCGCGCGCCGGCGAGGTTCTGGTGGAAATCATGGCGACGGGCATCTGCCACACCGACGCCTATACGCTGGACGGGCTGGATTCGGAAGGGATCTTCCCCAGCATCCTGGGCCATGAAGGCGCCGGCATCGTGCGCGAAGTGGGCGCGGGCGTGACCAGCGTAAAGCCGGGCGATCACGTGATCCCGCTTTACACCCCCGAATGCCGCCAGTGTAAATCGTGCCTGTCGGGTAAAACCAACCTGTGCACCGCGATCCGCGCCACACAGGGCAAGGGGTTAATGCCCGATGGCACGACGCGGTTCAGCTATAAGGGACAGCCGATCTTCCATTACATGGGCTGCTCTACCTTCAGCAACTTTACCGTTCTGCCCGAAATCGCCGTCGCCAAAATCCGCGAGGACGCGCCGTTCAAAACATCGTGCTATATCGGTTGCGGGGTCACGACCGGCGTCGGCGCGGTGGTCAACACCGCCAAGGTGCAGGTCGGCGAGAATGTCGTGGTGTTCGGCCTCGGCGGCATCGGGCTGAACGTCATTCAGGGCGCCCGGATGGCGGGGGCCGGCAAGATCATCGGCGTCGATATCAACCCAGACAGGGAAGAATGGGGCCGCAAATTCGGCATGACCGATTTCCTCAATTCGCGGGGCATGAGCCGCGAGGACGTGGTGGCCGCTGTGGTGCAGATGACCGACGGCGGCGCCGATTACACCTTTGACGCCACCGGCAATACAGAGGTGATGCGCACCGCTCTGGAGGCCTGTCATCGCGGCTGGGGCACCAGCATCATCATCGGCGTGGCAGAGGCAGGCCGCGAAATCGCCACGCGGCCATTCCAGCTGGTGACCGGGCGCAACTGGCGCGGCACCGCGTTCGGCGGCGCCAAGGGCCGCACCGATGTCCCCAAGATCGTCGATTGGTACATGCAGGGCCGCATCGAAATTGACCCGATGATCACCCATGTCATGGGGCTGGAGGACATCAACAAGGCCTTTGAACTGATGCACGCCGGCAAGTCGATCCGCAGCGTCGTGGTGTTCTGATCGCGATGGATCGGCAGCAGCGCCTGGTCGGCATCATCGCCGCGCATGCGGGTAAGGAAGGCCCCTTGCTGCCGATTTTGCATGATGTGCAGGCCGAATTCGGCTGTGTGGACGGCGCGGCGGAGGCTGAGATCGCCCATGCGCTGAACCTTTCGCGCGCAGAGGTGCACGGGGTGGTGAGTTTCTACCACGACTTCACCGATGCTGCCGACCCGCGTCCCTCTGTGCAAATCTGCCGGGCAGAGGCCTGTCAGGCGCGCGGCGTGGAAGGCCTGATGGCGGCGGCGGAAGGCGCGGCGGGCACGCGCGTGCGTGTGGCCAAGGTCTATTGCCTGGGCATGTGCAGCGTGGGGCCGGCGGCGAGGGTGGGCGATACATTGCACGCAAGGCTGGACGAGGCCGCGCTGGTGACATTGGTGAACGCGCTATGACCACGGTTCGCATTTCCGACGATGCCCTCGCGCTGGCCTGCGGGGCGGACGCTGTGGCGGCGGCCTTTGCTGCGGCAGGCTGCGTGGTGGAGCGCGTATCCAGCTGGGGCATGCATTGGCTGGAGCCGCTGGTGGATATCGAAGGGCAGGGTTTCGGCCCCGCCACCCCAGCCGATGTAGCCGCGATCCTCTCCGGCACATCGCCGCTCGGCATTGGCGTCATCGCCCAGCACCCCTTCATCGCGGGCCAGCAACGCCTGACCTTCGCCCGGGCGGGCCGAACACGCGCGCTCAGCCTTGACGATTACGCCGCAACCGGCGGATGGGCCGGGCTGACCCGCGCCCGCTCCTTGGCCCCCGCAGAGGTCATCGGCGAGGTCACGCAATCAGGCCTGCGCGGGCGGGGCGGTGCTGGGTTCCCGGCGGGCATCAAGTGGCAGACGGTGGCCAGCGCGCCCCTCAGCCCTAAACACCCCCGCAAATACATCGTCTGCAACGCCGACGAGGGCGACAGCGGCACCTTCGCCGACCGCATGGCGATGGAGGGCGATCCCTTCCAACTGATCGAGGGCATGGCCATCGCCGCGTACGCTGTGGGCGCCGCGCAGGGCTATATCTATGTGCGCAGCGAATACCCCCATGCCATCGCCAAGCTGCGCGCCGCCATTGCGCTGGCCGCCAGCATCATCGCGCCCTTCGCCATCGAGGTGCGGGTGGGCGCGGGGGCCTATGTCTGCGGTGAGGAAACAAGCCTGCTGAACTCCATCGAGGGCAAGCGCGGCGAAGTGCGCGCCAAGCCTCCGCTGCCCGCGTTGCAAGGGCTGTTTGGCTGCCCGACGGTGGTCAACAATGTGCTGACGCTCACCGCCATCCCGCATATTATGGCGCCCGGCGGCGCGGAGGAATACGCCCGCCTGGGCGTGGATCGTTCCAAGGGCACCATGCCGGTGCAACTAGCCGGCAACATTCGTCACGGCGGGCTGTACGAGATCGCATTCGGCGTCACGCTGGGCCAGCTGGTGCATGACATTGGTGGCGGCTCCGCCAGCGGCCGGCCGGTCAAGGCGGTGCAGGTGGGCGGGCCTTTGGGGGCCTATATCGCGCCGGACCAGTTCGACCTTCCCTTCGCCTATGAAGCCTTTGCCGAGGCCGACGCGCTGATCGGCCACGGTGGGGTGGTGGTGTTTGATGACACCGCCGACATGGGTAAAATGGCGCGCTTTGCGATGCAGTTTTGCGCCGCCGAAAGCTGCGGCAAATGCACCCCCTGCCGCATCGGATCGACACGCGGGGTGGAGCTGCTGGACCGCATCCGGGACGGTGCGGCGCGCGATCCGGTGGCCACCCTGCCCCAGATGCATAATGCCCCCAAGACACCTCGCAGCGCGGCCAAGGACATCGCCCTGCTGGAAGACCTGTGTGAGGTGATGAAGTTCGGATCGCTGTGCGCGCTGGGCGGGTTCACGCCCTATCCGGTGCTGTCGGCGCTGAAGCATTGGCCCGAGGACTTCACATGATTTTGGGCGCGGTTCTGGCCGGCGGACAATCCAGCCGCTTTGGCAGCGACAAGGCCTTGGCAGAGTTGGACGGCCACACGTTGCTGGCGCGCGCCGTTGGCCAGCTCTCCGCTTGGTGCGGGTCTGTGGTGGTTGTGGGCCGCACCGAGGGCCCTGCCGTCACGCTATCAGATTGGCCGCGCGCCGGCATGGGGCCATTGGCGGGCCTTGCGGCAGCGCTGCGCCATGCGGCGGACGAAGGGTATGAGGCGGTGCTGAGCATCGGTGTTGACGCGCCGCTGTTGCCCGGCGATCTGCCCGCACTGTTGGCGCCCGCTCCGGCCTATTTGGAGGCGCAACCGGTGATCGGCTTGTGGCCGGTGGGCACGCAGAACGCGATCGAGGTGATCCTGCAGGGCGACACCCGCCATTCCATGCGTGCCTTTGCCGAGGCCACCAAGGCACGTCCCGTGACGTTGGCCTCGATACCTGCTAATATCAATACGCCGGAGGATCTGGCCGCGCTGACTGCGCCCGCCAGCCCAGGCAAGGAGCACGCCCATGGGCTATGAACCGCAAGCCGATTTCGGAACGCCACAGGCCTTGTCGGAAACGACGGTCAGCCTCACCATCGACGGCCGCGCTGTCTCCGTTCCCGCTGGCACCAGTGTCATGCGCGCGGCGGCGGAAATCGGCGGCGCCATCCCCAAACTCTGCGCCACGGATAATGTCGCGGCGTTTGGCTCGTGCCGGATGTGCCTGGTGGAGGTGGACGGCATGCGCGGAACCCCCGCCAGCTGCACCACTTTGGTGGCGGACGGAATGGTGGTGCGCACGCAGACCCCGCGTCTGGACAAACTGCGCAAGGGCGTGATGGAGCTGTATATCTCCGACCACCCGCTCGATTGCCTGACGTGCAGCGCCAACAATGACTGCGAATTGCAGGATACCGCCGCGCAGGTGGGCTTGCGCGATGTGCGATATGGCTACACCGGCGCGAACCATCTGGGGCTGGAGGCCGATACATCGAACCCCTATTTCGATTTTGACCCGTCGAAATGCATCGTCTGCTCGCGCTGTGTGCGGGCTTGCGAGGAGGTGCAGGGCACATTCGCGCTGACCATATCGGGCGCAGGATTCGCGTCGAAAGTCAGCGCGGGCGGGGCTGCGGATAATTTCCTTGGGTCAGAATGCGTGTCCTGCGGGGCATGCGTCGCGGCTTGCCCCACCGCGACGCTCAACGAAAAAGCCGTCGCCCAGATCGGCAAGCCCGAACGCTCTGTCATCACAACCTGCGCCTATTGCGGGGTCGGCTGCACCTTCCGCGCCGAAATGCGGGGGGAACAGCTGGTGCGGATGGTGCCGTGGAAGGATGGCAAGGCCAACCGGGGGCACTCTTGCGTCAAGGGGCGGTTTGCCTGGGGCTATGCCAACCACAAGGACCGCATTACCAGCCCGATGATCCGCGATTCGATCGACGAGCCGTGGCGCGAGGTTAGCTGGGACGAGGCGCTGACCTTCACTGCCGCCCGCCTGAACGCGATCAAGGCCAAGCACGGCCCTCGCGCCTTGGGCGGCATCACGTCGTCGCGCTGCACCAACGAGGAGGTGTTCCTCGTGCAAAAGCTGGTGCGCGCCGGCTTTGGCAGCAACAATGTCGATACCTGCGCGCGGGTGTGCCATTCGCCGACGGGATACGGGCTGGCGAAAACCTTTGGCACCAGCGCCGGCACGCAGGATTTTGACAGCATTGACGATGTCGATACCTTCCTGTTGATCGGTTGCAACCCCACCGATGGGCATCCGGTGGTGGCTAGCCGCATGAAAAAGCGCATCAGGGGCCATAATGGTCAAGGGGGCGCAAAGCTGATCGTCATCGACCCGCGCCGCATCGATATGGTGCGCAGCGCGCATGTTTCTGCCCAGCATCATCTGCCGCTGCAACCCGGCACCAATGTTGCGGTGCTGACCGCAATGGCCCACACCATCGTCACCGAAGGACTGGCAGACGAGGCCTTCATTCGCGAACGCTGCGACTGGGACGAATATCAGGATTGGGCGCGGTTCGTGTCCGACCCGCGCCACAGCCCCGAAACGCTGGAGGCCGTCACCCGCGTCCCCGCCGCCGATCTACGCGCCGCGGCCCGCTTGTTCGCCACCGGCGGCAATGGCGCGATCTATTATGGCCTCGGCGTTACGGAACACAGCCAGGGGTCCAGCACCGTCATGGCCATCGCCAACCTTGCGATGGTGACGGGCAATATCGGGCGGCGCGGCGTCGGGGTGAACCCCTTGCGCGGGCAAAACAACGTGCAGGGCGCCTGCGATATGGGCAGCTTTCCGCATGAATTGTCGGGTTATCGTCACATTTCGGGCGCCGACACGCGGGCGATGTTCGAAACCGACTGGGGCGTCGCGCTGGACGCCGAACCGGGCCTCAGGATCAACAATATGCTCGACGCGGCGGTGGATGGCACCTTCCGCGCGATCTATATTCAGGGCGAGGATATCCTGCAATCCGACCCCAACACCCACCACGTCGCCGCCGGGCTGCGGGCGATGGAATGCGTCATCGTCCACGACCTGTTCCTGAACGAAACGGCGAATTACGCGCATGTTTTCCTGCCGGGCAGCACGTTCCTCGAAAAAACCGGCACCTTCACCAATGCCGAGCGCCGTATTCAGATGGTCCGCCGGGTGATGACGCCGGCCAACGCCCCTCCCGGGCAGGGCCTTGAGGATTGGCAGGTAACGCAGGCCCTCGCCAACGCGATGGGGCTGGGCTGGGATTACACAGATAGCGCGCAGATTATGGACGAAGTGGCCCGCCTCACCCCCAGCTTCGCCGGTGTCAGCCATGCCAAGCTGGATGCCGAGGGATCGCTGCAATGGCCGGTGAACGAGGCGCACCCCGAGGGCAGCCCCATCATGCATGTCGACGGCTTCGTGCGCGGCAAGGGCAAATTCGTCGTCACCGACTACATCCCGACCGATGAACGCACCGGGCCGCGCTTCCCCTTGCTGCTGACCACCGGGCGCATCCTCAGCCAATATAACGTCGGCGCGCAAACCCGCCGCACCGCCAACAGCGTCTGGCACGAGGAAGATGTGCTGGAAATGCACCCGCAGGACGCCGAAAACCGGGGCGTGGTCAGCGGTGACTGGGTGCGCCTCGCCAGCCGCACGGGCGAAACGTCCTTGCGGGCCTTGGTGACAGACCGCGTGGCGCCGGGCGTGGTCTACACCACATTCCACCACCCCGCCACGCAGGCCAATGTCGTCACCACCGAGTTTTCCGACTGGGCCACCAACTGCCCCGAATACAAGGTGACCGCGGTGCAAATTGCCCCATCCAACGGCGCCAGCGAATGGCAGCAGGATTACGACGCGCAATCCACGAAATCGCGCCGTATCGCCGCGGAGCCTGCCGAATGAGCGACAACTCAGCTCTCGTCCGCATGGCCAATGACATCGCCCGCAACCTTGCGGCTTACGGCACAGAGGCGGCGATTACCGAAACCGCCCAGCATATCCGCAACTTTTGGGCGCCGAACATGATCGCCGCGATCCCCAGCCTGCCCCGCGCCGCGCTGAGCCCCATCGCAGCCGCCGCGCTGGACCGGGTCGCCGCAAACGCCGCCTAAATCAACGCGCCCTATCTGGCCAATGCAGGCGTATGACATCACCGATGCCGTTTGACGAAGCGTTGGCCACACGCGCGACCTGCCGCCGATTGACGAGGTAATAGCCCCCGCCGGGTGCCGTTTGCAGCAACCCGCCTTGCCCCACCATCGACAGCTTGGCGCGCAACCGGCTTGCGTGAACGGCAATGCTGTTGGTTTCGGGCATATGGTGCTGGTGCCAGACATCGCGCAGCAACACCTGCTTTTGCACCACCTCGCCGGGATGCTCCATCAGACGCCACAGCAGCGCGAATTCACGTGGATGCAGGCCCAGCGCCTGCGCATCAACATAGCCCTCACGCGCCATCAGATCCAGCCGCAGATCGCCGTGGCGGCGCTCTGGCACCAACGCCAACGCGGCCTTTCTCACCCGTGTCACGCGGGCCGCCAGTTCTGCCAGTGAAATGCTGCTGGGCAAGGCATCGCCGTAACCATCGCTGATCAGCCCCGCGCGGGCAGCCGAATGTTCAATGCCCAGCAGCACCAGCCAACGCCGCCAATGCCCATCTGCCGTGGTGTCGTCCTCGCCAATGCCCAGCAACGCGGAGATATGCTCTGGTGGCGCCCAAGCGACGTCGACCAGCACCGGACAATCGGGCAAAGCACCGACCTCATGGCTGGTCAGTGTCCAACCGAACACCCGCAAATCCGCAGCCGGAATCAACCGATCCCCGCCAAGCCAGCGAAATCGCCGCATGAACTGCCTCCATTCCCGCCAAACACGGGAAACCCCGAGGACAACCATGACAGCCTGACTTAACTGTATGATGTGCGGACACAGTAAGCGAGACGGGTTAACACCCGATCTTAACATCACGTTAAAGTACTGGCGATTCAGGAAAATTACCTGTTTGTGGGTGTTGCCCCCAACATAAGTCAAACGAAAAACGCCGGGCCTTCGGGTTTTTCCCAAGGCCCGGCGTCATTGCGTTCGGGATGGACCCGTCAGCCCCCGTTGGTGGCGGCGGCGTTAACGCCCATGCTGGCAAGGTAACGCTTTACGTTGCGCGCGGCTTGGCGCAGGCGCTGCTCGTTTTCCACCATGGCGATGCGGACATAGCCTTCGCCCTCCTCGCCATAACCGACGCCCGGCGCCACCGCGACTTCGGCCTGGGTCAGCAATTGTTTCGAGAACTCCAGGCTGCCCATGTGTTTCAGCGCGGGCGGCAAGGGGGCCCATGCGAACATGCTGGCCTTGGGGCTGGGGATGTCCCAACCGGCGCGGCCAAAGCTTTCCACCAGCACGTCGCGGCGCTTTTGATACAGCTGGCGGTTGGTTTCGACGATGTCCTGCGGGCCGTTCAATGCCGCGCAGGCGGCGGCCTGAATCGGCGTGAAGGCGCCGTAATCGAGGTAGCTCTTCACACGGGTCAGCGCCGCGATCAGCCGCTTGTTGCCCACCGCAAAGCCGACGCGCCATCCGGCCATGCTGAAGGTTTTCGACATGGAGGTAAACTCCACCGCGACATCCTTGGCACCGGGCACTTGCAGGATGCTGGGCGTCGGGTTGCCGTCAAAATAGAGCTCCGAATAGGCGAGGTCCGAGAGGATCCACACCTTGTGCTCCTTGGCCCAGGCGACCAGCCGTTCATAAAACGCTAGATCGACGGTTTCCGCCGTGGGGTTCGATGGATAGTTCACAATCAGGATCGACGGGCGCGGCACGGTGAACGCCATCGCGCGGTTCAGCGACTCGAAATAATGCTCGTCGGGCGTGGTCGGCACGGCGCGGATGGTGGCGCCGGCGATGATAAAACCGAAGGTGTGGATGGGGTAGCTGGGGTTGGGCGCCAGCACCACGTCACCCGGCGCGGTCATCGCGGTGGCCATCGACGCAAGGCCCTCTTTCGAGCCCATAGTCATTACCACCTCGGTTTCGGGGCAGACATCGACACCGAACCGGCGGCCATAATAATTGGCCTGCGCTTTGCGGATGCCGGGAATGCCCTTGGACGCGGAATAGCCATGCGCGTCGGGCTTCATCGCCACTTCGCACAGCTTTTCAATCACATGGGCGGGCGGCGGCAGATCGGGGTTACCCATGCCCAGGTCGATAATGTCCTTACCGGCGGCTCGCGCGGCGGCCCGCATGCCGTTGACTTCGGCGATGACATAGGGCGGCAGGCGCTTCATGCGGTAAAATTCTTCTGACATCAGACCTTTTCCAATATGGTTGCATCGCGGCGTCTCAACACCAACCACGTGGCCAGCAGAGGCAAACCCCAGCCGGCCCACGCATCGCAGGCATAAAACAGCGCGAAGCCTGCCCCATGCGCCAACATCGCCCAAAACGCGAGATAGACCCGAAAAAAAACTGCCCCCGACATTACCGCCGCCATCATCAGCATGGCGGCACTGTGTTCGGCGGCGCGCCCTGCGCGGATCATCCACACGCCGCGCGCCGCCAAGGCCAGCCAAACGCAGCCCTGCGCCGCAAAGCCCAGCGCCGAAACCCGCGTCACCGGGGCCTCCCACGCGACGGGCAGGGATGTGATGCCGGCCACCGCCACATCCACCACCGCCACGCGCCCCGCCCAACGATGCCATTTGGGCCATCGGCGCAAGCCATAGGCCAGCGGAGCCAGCAACAGCGCGCTCGCCCCCGTCACCATATGCACCGGAAATATCACCGGCAGCAGTTCCAGCTTTACCGCCAAGCTTTCCGGAAAATCGTCAGAATTGAACGCTTCGCTGAAAGCTTTGACCGAAGAGAGAATTACAAGCGCGCCAAAGCCTGCTAGGACCGTCCACAACAACGCTCGGCGCAGAGCCGGCATGGGGTGGGTTTTAGGGGAAACGACAGGCATGGCGCGACTATTCCACTTCAACACTCTGATGTCGATGGCCGCTTTGGCGCTGGCCGCGAGCGCGGCGACGGCGGCCCCGGCAGGCACCTCACCCTATTTCGGACGCTGGACGGTGTCGGATGACAAGCCGGTCTACACTGCCAAGGGCCGCGAATATAAAACCATCGACATCGCGCCATGTGGCAAGGATTTCTGCGGGGTGAGCGTGGGCGACAAGGGCCAGTGCGGTGCGAAATTGTTCCGATTTCTTGCCGAGCATCAGGACGGCAGCACTGCTCTGCAAGGTCACGGCAAATGGGGTTCGGCCATCAAAAATGTGGTGATAGAAACTTGGGAAGTTCCAACCAACAGCGGCATTCAACAACTGAACATACGACTTGGTGAGGGCTATGATCTTGGCGAGCGCAGCGGCAACATGCCCAAATTCCAAGCCACCTACCGCCGCCTTGGCAATGCCACCTGCGGCGCCCATTGATATTCATTAAACTACCCGCCACCGGAGTGAAACCCATGGATACCAAGACTGAAACCCCTGCGGCCAACCCCGAATCCCCGCTGGCGGATCTGATGCGGCTGCAAGGCGAAATGGCGCAGGCGATGATGGGGCAGTTTTTGCCGGTTGCCGCCTCGGCGATGGCGGCGCCGGCGTCCTTGCCATCCGCCCTCACCGAGCCGGAAGAAGCGGCGCATTGGGGCGAAGTCGCCACCAAAATGCAGACGATGTGGATGGAATATCAGGCGGAACAGGCGTTGAAGCTGGCAGCATCCCCCGCCATGACCGATCCCACGCAATGGCTGGGCAAAGCCATGGAGCAGATCGAGCAATGGTATCGCCAGACGCCCGCCGCGCAAAACGAGGGGCCTGAAAAGATGTGGGCCGAAGGCATGGCCATCTGGCAGGGCATGCTGAGCGCCTATGGCATTGGCGCAGATGACGGCAACAAAGCCCCGGCGCAGCCTACTCCCCCGGCGCTTGGCAAGCGGTTTGCCGCCGCTGCATGGCAGGAACAGCCGTTTTTCGCGATGGTGGCACAATCCTATCAGATGTTCGCGGGACAGGTGATGGCGCAAACCGACGCCATCGAAGGGATCGATCCCGCCCGCAAGGAACAGCTGCGCTTTGCCGCCACGACGCTGGTTGATGCGCTAAGCCCTGATCATTTCCCGCTGACCAACCCGCTGGTGATAGAGCGCGCGCTGGACACGCGCGGCGACAGCATGATCCGGGGCATGGAAAATCTGCTGGCCGATATGCGGCGCGGGCAATTGTCGCACACCGATCCGACTGCCTTCAAGGTGGGCGAGAACATCGCCGTCACGCCCGGAAAGGTGGTGCATGAATGTCCGATGTTCCAGCTGATCCAGTATTCGCCGACCACTGATAAGGTGCTCGGCGCCCCGCTGTTGATCTTTCCGCCGTGGATCAACCGGTTCTACATCCTCGACCTCAACCCTCAGAAAAGTTTTGTCAAATGGGCGGTGGATCAGGGGCTGACCGTGTTCATGGTCAGCTGGAAATCGGCCGACGCCAGCATGGCCGATGTGGTTTGGGACGATTACATCGCCGCCCAGATTGAGGCCATTGATGTCGTGCGCAAACGGCTGGACGTGCCAGCCGTCCACACCATCGGCTATTGCGTGGCGGGCACGACGCTGGCGGCGACTCTGGCGGTGCTGGCGCGGCGCAAAAAGGCGCACAAGGTCGCCAGCGCCACCTTCTTTACCGCACAGGTCGATTTCGAAAAGGCGGGCGAACTGAAGCATTTCGTCGATGATCAGCAGATCGCCCAGATCGAAAAAATGGCGCCCGAGGGGTTTCTCGACGGGCGTTATATGGCCGCCACCTTCAACCTGCTGCGCGGGCAGGATCTGATCTGGAATTATGTGATCAACAATTACCTGCTGGGAGAGGGGTATAAGCCATTCGACCTGCTGTTCTGGAATGGCGACACCACCAACCTGCCAATCAAATGGCACAGCGCCTATTTGCGCGACCTCTACCGTGACAACCGGTTAGTTGTGGCCGATTCTCTGGAGGCTTGCGGCACGCCGATAGACCTGACGCGGATCGTCACCCCCTGCTACATTCAGGCCGGGCGCGAAGACCATATCGCCCCACCCGAAAGCGTATGGCGCTTTACCCGCCATCTGCCTCATGCCGACTGGACCTTTGTTCTGGCGGGATCGGGGCATATCGCAGGAGTGGTAAACCCGCCGGTTGGCGGCGAAAATGGGGCCGGAAAATACCAGCATTGGACCAACCCGGCACCCGGCGACACGCTGGAACAGTTTGTCGCCGGGGCCAGCGAGCACAAGGGCAGCTGGTGGCCAAACTGGCTGAACTGGCTGCACCAACTGGACGCCGCAAAAGTACCCGCAAAGGGCAAACGCGCACCGGGCGGCAAGGGCGAATCGGCGTTGGAGAACGCGCCGGGCAGCTACGTGCAGATGCATTAAGCGGGGCGCGGGGCCGACCACGCGTCCTGCGCATACGCAACATTACGGCATGGTGCGACGCAATAAATCGTTTGCAAATCGCAGAAAACTGCGCTGCAATCGACTGCAAACGGGGCGTTTCATGGCAATGCTGCATCGCAACATTTTTACTTGACGGCATCGCGGTCCGGGTTTATTGTGCGCTGCAACACGGGCGAATAGACGCTCGCGACGCAAAAGATTGGCCGCAAACCATGACTTACGCATCCACCACCAAGACAACTGGCAAGCGCAAGGCGGCGAATGTCGTTGCGGCCGCGCCTGCCGCAAATCTGATCACGCCCGAAACCGTAACCACACCAGCTGCTAAGGAAACTCCTATGACCACCCCCGCATTTGATTTCGCCGCTTTCACCAACGTTTTCGCCGACCTGCAAGAGAAGGCCAAGGCTGCGTTCGAAAAGAACCAGGCCGCTTTCGGCGAATACAACGAGTTCGCCAAGGGCAACCTGGAAGCTCTGGTTGAAGCCGGCAAGGTTCTGGCCGCTGGCGTTCAGGGCCTGTCGAGCGAGTTCGTTGCCGAGAGCAAGACCGCTTTCGAGGCGCTGACCACCGACGCCAAGGAACTGGCCGCCGCCAAGTCGCCCACCGATTTCTTCAAGCTGCAAAGCGATCTGGCCAAGAAGCAGTTCGACAGCGCGGTTGCCGCCAGCTCGAAGCACAGCGAGACCGTGATGAAGCTGGCCGGCGAAGTCGCCGCCCCGATCAAGGGCCGCGTTGAAGTTGCCGTTGAGAAGGTCAAGACCGCCGCTTGAAGCGCGATCTGAGGCCTTGATCATTCGAGGCTGATCCCAAGAAACAACCCGCCTGTGCCGTTTTGCGCATGGGCGGGTTTTTCTATGTCTTGCCCGGTGGCTGTGAAATGGCGTAATATATGCTAATGTCTGTCACCATTACCCACGCGAACTCCGCCACCCCTGTTCGGCGCCTGCCACAGGCCATGCCGCCGCGCGCCGGCGGGGATGATCATGATGGTGGCCGCGATGGCGGGGGGCATCAAGTGGGGCTGGCCACGCGCACCCGCACAAAGCCAAAAAAGCCCAGCCAGTTCAAGGTGCTGATGCTGAACGACGATTACACTCCGATGGAATTCGTCGTCCTGTGTCTGAAACGGTTTTTCAACATGGATATCGATCAGGCGACGCAGGTGATGCTGCATGTCCACCAAAAGGGCGTCGGCGTCTGCGGGATCTTCACTTATGAGGTCGCCGAAACCAAGGTGCATCAGGTGATGGACTTCGCCCGCCAGAATCAGCACCCGCTGCAATGTACGCTGGAAAAGATTTAACCGACACCTCCGCCAAGATCGCACCTTGCCCCGGCGCGCATCCGCCCTTACGAGGCCTGTGTGCGCTTTTTCACTGCCATTGATCGATATATTTTCCGGCTGGTGGTGATGCCGATGCTGGCTGTGTTTGTGCTGGCCGCGTCCTTGCTCGTTCTAGACAAAATGCTGAAACTGCTTGATTTTGTTGCCACCGAAGGCGGCCCGGTTTCGATCGTGTTCAAAATGCTGGCCGATATGCTGCCCGAATATGCGACGCTGGCGATCCCGCTGGGCCTGATGCTGGGCACGATCTGGGCCTTTCGCAAGCTGGCGGTATCCAGCGAACTCGACACGCTGCGCTCGGTGGGGATGAGCTATACGCGGATGCTGCGGGTGCCCTATTTGATCGCCTTGGTGCTGATGGTGCTGAATTTGGCCATCGTCAGCTATGTGCAGCCCCTTTCGCGCTATTATTACGAGCGGCTCAGTTTTGAGCTGCGCTCTGGCGCGCTGGGCGCATCAATCAAGGTGGGTGAATTCAACACCCTGCAAGATCGCACATCCTTGCGCATCGACCAAGCCCGTGACGATGGCCGCGAATTGATCGGCATCTTTGCCCGAGTCGCCGATCACGACGGGCAGGTGCTGTCGATCACCGCTCGTAAGGGGCGTTTTCTGGCGCTGCGTGACAACCCGGACACGATCGTGCTGCGGTTGACCGACGGGCAGATGGTGCAGGCGCCGCCGCATCAGCCGCTGCGCGTGCTGGCCTTCACCACCCACGACCTGCCGATAGACCTGCCCGCAGTGCAGCGTTTCCGGACGCGCGGCGGGGGAGAGCGCGAATATTTCCTGCCTGAACTGCTGCGTATCGGCTGGGCGCCGGATACCTCGGCCAAGGACCGCGCCGTGGTGCTGGCCAGCCTCAATTTCCGTCTGGTCGAGGTGCTGATGATGCTAATGCTGCCGCTGCTGGCAGTGGCACTGGCGGTACCGCCCAAGCGCTCCACATCGTCGGTGGGGCTTTATCTGTCGATCATCATGGTGGTCGCCTATCACAAGGTCAATGAATACGCCGAGTCGGTGGCGGGGCTGGGGCTGGTCGATCCCATGCTGGGGCTGTGGGGGCCGTTTGTGTGCTTTGCGGCGCTGATCGGCTGGATGTATTGGCGGATAGCCTATGTGCCGGGTGGCCAGCCGATCGGCGCGCTGGAGCGCTTTGCCGCCAACATGGGCAAACATCTGCGCGCCGTGCTGGTGCGGACCAAGCTGTTGCGGGCAACTCACGGATGATTTTTGACCTGTTCCCGTCGCGCACCTTGGCGCTGTATCTGGCGCGATTGTTCCTGACGCGGATCATCGGCGTGATGGTGATGCTGGTGCTGGTGCTGCAATTGCTGGATCTGCTGGCTGAATCGGGCAAGATTTTGGCCTATCCGGGCAATGGAGAGGCGCAGATATGGCACTATGTCATGCTGCGCATGCCTCAGCTCATACAGTTTTTTCTGCCTTATTCGGTGTTGCTGGGTACGCTGTTCACCTTCTTTCCGCTGAACAACAACAGCGAGGTGATCGCCATGCGCGCGGCCGGGCTGTCGCCGCATCAGATTTTGGCGCCGATGCTGGCGACCGCGCTGGTGGTCTCGGGCCTCAGCTTTGTCTTTAACGAGGCGGTGGTCACCCGCGCATCGGCCACGCTGAAAGCGTGGCAGGACGTCAATTTCGGCCCTATCCCCAAGGGCACCGGGGTGCGCAGCAATGTCTTCCTCGCCGATGGCCAGAATATTCTTTACGCCCAGACGGTCACCGGCGAGGGCGCCGCGATCCACATGACGGGGGTGACATGGTATGTCCGCGATGCCACCGGAATGACCGTGTCGATGATCCGCAGTGACCACGCCACCTATGCCGCGCCCGGCTGGCGGCTGGACACGCCGCAGGCCTTCACCCTAGCAACCACCGCCACACAGGCGCTGGCGCCGATGGTGGTGGGTCAAGGGATTGCCACCAAGCAAATCGACATCAGCAATGTCAACGCCGACGGGCTGGACATATTCGCGCTGCACCGGGCGATCGGCGCCATGAAAGCCAGCGGCCGCCGCACCGCAGAGCTGGAAGGCAAATGGTGGCACAAGCTGTCAAAGCCCTTGTCCGCCGTGTTGATGCCCTTGCTGGGGGCGGTGGCGGCCTTTGGGCTGGCGCGTTCGGGGCAATTGCTGGCGCGCGCAGCGATAGGTTTTCTGCTGGGCTTTGCCTATTTCGTGGTCGATAATATGGGGCTGGCGATGGGCAATTTCGGGGCCTATCCGCCGTTGATTGCCGCTTGGGCGCCGTTTTTCCTGTTCCTTGCCATCGGCGAAACGGTGCTGATCCGCACCGAGGAATAACCCGTCACACCCTCATCGTGCTGCTGACCAGCCTGCGCACCAAGGGCATCAGGCCGGAATAATTGGCCCTGTTATACGTCGATCCCAGCCCCATCTCGGCGATCAGCCGCCGATGCGCCTCCCCCAGCGCGTGATAGGGCACGCTGGGCAGCAGGTGATGCAGCGCGTGGTATCGCAGGCCCACCGGCGCCCACAGCGCCGCCACCACGCCCGGTGGCGGCACATTGGCGGTATCCAGATATTGCCCCGTCACGGTCATGGTGGCGCCATCATTGGCCCACAAATGCGCCACCAAAGTACGGATCTGGTTCAGCACCGCCGTCACCGACACCACAGCCATCGCAATCGCCAGCGGATGCCAGCCATATCGCACCGCAGAAACCACCAGAAACAGCGCCCAGACGCTGGCGCCCAGTTCCTGCCAGAACACCATGCGGGCAAAGGCCCCCTCGGGCGCGCGGCGGCGGAAATCGGGGTTGATGGCCAGCGCCGAGAACCGCCCCCACACCAGCCGTCGCAGCGGTGGGATCACCACCCCCAGCGGCACCAAAACCGCGCTACGTACCAGCAAAGCCAGCGGCAACAGCGCCGACACCAAGATAAACCCCGGCAAGGTCCAGGGCTTCATCAAGGCCAGCGGCATATATTCGGGATCATCCACCGTGCCATATCGCGCCCGCGAATGGTGGATGGTATGCGTGCCCTCGTACATGAAGGATGGCATCAGCATCGGAATGCCGACCAGCACATTCCACACAAAACGAAACCCCGGCAGGGCGTCGCGGTGGATATGGGTCAGCTCGTGGATGAACAACAGCGCCCGGTACAGCGCCAGAGACGCCACCACCGCGCAGGCCAGCTGCGCCGCAAGGCCGTGCAACAGGATAGCCCCCGCCAAACCCGCATAGCCCACGCCCGCCGAAACCAGCATATCGGGCCAATAGATCGCCGCTTTCGCTTCGCCCAATTCGCGGGTCAGCTCCACCGCCGCGCGCAGCAATGCCTTGTCGTCCGGGATAGCACCACCTTGAGAAACATTTTCAAGCGTCTGTGGGGGATTCTCGGTCACAATTGATAGATCGGTCATTTTACGTCCGCTTAAATGGGGGATGCACAGAGCTGGTGGTTGCCGCGTGCCAGCTTCGCCTTGACAAGTCCTTGCGATAAATCACAGGTGGGGGCAGCACCCGAATAATGATCAATAAAGGCGAAATCGTGACCCAGAGCAATATAGTGATCACCCCCGTCACCACCAAGGCCGAGCGCGCCCTATGGGTAGATTTCGTCTATATCGCCAACGCGGCAGACCCCAGCTTTGTGCCGCAATGGCGCGGGGAGGAGATGGAGAAATATACCCCAGGCGGCAACCCCTTCTTTGAACACGCAAAAGTGCAGCTGTTTCTGGCCCGGGACACGTCAGGCAAGATTGTCGGGCGCATCTCGGCGCATTACGACGAACTGGCGCTGACCCAGCCGCCCGAGCAGGGCATGGGCCCCGGCACCGGCAATTGGGGCGCGCTGGAGGCGGACACGCAGGACATCGCCCACGCGCTGATCGCCACCGCCGAAGACTGGCTACGCAAACAGGGCATGACCCGCGTTTTGGCGCCAATGACGCTGTCGGTGTGGGAGGAGCCCGGCCTGCTGGTCAAGGGCCACGACCATCCGCCAACCGTGATGATGGGCCACCAAAACGCCAAGTTTGAGCCTTGGGTGGAAAGCGCCGGTTATGTGCCGGTGCAAAAGCTGGTGACCTATGATCTGGACATCACCAAGGAATTCCCGCCGCTGATCCAGCGCATCGTCGCCAGCGGAGAGAAAAACCCCCGCATCCACATCCGCAACGCCAACCCCGCCAAATTCGCCGAGGAAGCCGCGCTGATCTGCAACATTCTCAACGATGCCTGGGCGGACAACTGGGGTTTTGTCCCCTTCACCGCCAGCGAGATTGCCTATACCGGCAAGAAGCTGAAGCCGCTGATCCGCGGCGATCTGGTCCGCATCGCCGAACTGGACGGCGAGCCGGTGGCCTTCATGATGACCCTGCCCGACCTCAACGAGGTGCAAAAACGGGTGTTCAACAAAAAGGGCGGGTCGCTGCTGGGCTATGCCAAACTGGGTCTGTGGACGCTGAACCCCAAATGCCGCACCATGCGCGTGCCCCTGATGGGCGTGCGCAAACGCCTGCAAGCCAGTCGCCTCGCCAGCCAGCTGGCCTTCATGATGATCGAGTTCATCCGCCGCGACGCCATCGTCAGATATGGCAGCACCCGCGGCGAAATCGGCTGGATTCTGGAAAGCAATCAGGGGATGAACTCCATCGCCCGCGAAATCCACGCCACCGTCAACAAGGAATATGTGGTCTACGAGAAGGCGTTGTAAAACGCTCCGCCCGCCGCTGCGTTAGATATGCAATAACATCCGCAGCGGCCCGGCGGGGTCGGCCAAAATCTTGATCGTCAGCAGCACCGACACCGTTACCAGCAGCGGCCGGATCAGCGCCGCCCCGTGGCGCAGCACGAAATGGCTGCCCACCCACGCGCCGGCGATATTGGCCGTGCCCATCACCAGCGCCACCACCCAGATCACCCGCCCACCCGCGATGAACAGCGCCACCGAGACGATGTTGCTGGTCAGGTTCAGCACCTTGGTGTGGCCGGTGGCGCGGCTCAGCCCCATGCCGACCAGCCCGACCAGCGTCGCGGCGATGATGCTGCCGGTGCCGGGACCGAAAAACCCGTCATAAAACCCCATGCAACCCGCCACGGCGGCATAGGCCTTCAGCGAGATCCGTTGATGGGCGTCCTCGTCGGTCATGCGTGGGCTGGCGAGGAAATAGACGATCGCCGCCAGCATCAGCACCGGGATGATCAGCTTCAGCGTGGAAATCCGGATGACCTGCACCGCCAGAGTGCCCAGCGCCGCACCCACCGCCGTCGCGGCAACGGCGGGCACCAGCGGCCGCCATGCGATCAACCCCGCCCGGCTGTACCGCCAGGTGGCCAGCGCGGTGCCGACGCTGCTCTGCGCCTTGTTGGTGCCCAGCGTCATCAGCGGAGGCACGCCCGCCGCCAGCAACGCGGGCACAGTCAGCAGTCCGCCGCCGCCCGCAATCGCATCGACAAACCCCGCACCAAACCCTGCCCCGCCCAAAATGGCGAGAACCTCCAGACTCAGCGCCATCAATAGCCCTCGACATCGCCAAGGTTGAGGCGCGGATCGATCGAGCCATAGAGCTTTTTATCGCCCAAAGGCTTGGCGCCCAGCGCAGGCGCGCCCACCAGAATGGCCGCAATGTGGTTCCAATAGGGCATTTCTTCCATCTTCTGCCCCTTGGCGGCCAGCGCCTTCATCGTGTCGGCGCTGAAGGCATTGTGTTCATAGAAAGTCACATCGGGCATCCATTGCTGCTGGATGCGCGGGGCCTCATCGGCTTCCTCGATGGTCATGCCGTGGTCGATGACATTGCTGATCACCTGGATCACGCCGGTGGGAATATGGCTGCCGCCCGGCGTGCCGACCACCATCACCAACTTGTCACCCTTGGTAACAATGGTGGGGGTCATCGATGACAGAGGGCGTTTGCCGGGCGCGATGGCGTTGTTGGCGCCCTCGACCAGCCCATACATATTGGGGGAACCGGGTTTGGCGGAAAAATCGTCCATCTCGTCGTTCATCAGGATGCCGGTGCCGGCGGCGGTAACCCGCGCGCCGAACCAATCGTTCAGCGTATAGGTCAGCGAAACCGCGTTACCCGCCTCGTCCACAATCGAGAAATGCGTGGTGCTATGCCCCTCATGCGCGCCGCCCGGCCCGGACAGGCTGGCGGAGGGCGTTGCGTGGTCGGGGTCAATCCCCCGGCGCATTTCCGCCGCATAGGCCTTGTCGGTGAAATGGGCGATATCGGCATGGACAAAGGCCGGGTCGCCCAGATTGACGTTGCGATCATGATAGGCGCGGCGCAGCGCCTCGATCAGGTAATGGGTGCCCTGGGCCGAATGAAAGCCCAGATCTCCGATGGGATAGCCTTCCAGGATATTCAGCGTCTCGCACAAAACCACCCCGCCCGACGACGGAGGCGGCGCGGATATCATGTGAAACCCACGATAATCGCACTCCAGCGGCGGCATTTCGCGGGGGGCATAGGTGGCAAAATCCTTGTCGGTGAAAATGCCGCCGTGTTGCCGGCTGGCGGTCACCATCTTGGCGGCGATGGGCCCCTTGTAAAACGCATCCGCGCCGCCCTGCGCGATCAGTTCCAGCGAAGCCGCCAGATCCGCCTGCACCAGCAATTCGCCGGGATTCTTCACCGCGCCATTGTTCAGGAAAATAGCAGCAGAGGCGGCATCCTTGCGGAAATCATCGGCGCCCTCGGCCAGCATATCGGCGTCGCCCTGATCCAGCACAAAGCCGTCGCGCGCCAGATGGATCGCGTCCTGCATCAACGCCGCGCGGGGCATGGTGCCGAACTTCGTCCGCGCCAGTTCCAGCCCCGCGACCGTGCCCGGAACCCCCGCCGCCAAAAACCCCCGCGTACTGAGCAGCGGGATCACATTGCCCTTGGCGTCCTGATACATGGCGGCGCGCGCGGCCCCTGGCGCCGTTTCGCGAAAATCAATAAAGGCCTTGCGCCCGTCGGCAAAGCGGATGGTCATAAAGCCGCCGCCGCCCAGATTGCCCGCCTCGGGGAAAGTGACCGCCAGCGCATAGGCCACCGCCACCGCCGCATCCACCGCATTGCCGCCGCGCCGCAGCACCGCCACCCCCGCCGCCGAGGCCGTATGATGCGCCGATACCACCATGCCGTGCTCCGCCGCGACCGGCGTGCGCGAGGCGGCCTGCGCCGGCGCGACCGACAACGCCAGCGCCCCCAAAGCCGCTGAACCCATGATCACGTGCCGCAATGTTGATTTCTGCATCTCGCCCCCTCGTGCGGCCGCTGTTGTGCCGCGTAAGACACCTGTCTAGAACAGCCGCGCAGAGAAGCAAGATGGACACGCATTTTGACCCGTTTCACCATAGGTCGCGGCTTTACGCCAAACCGATTGCGAAACAGTCGCGCTTGGGTTAGGTAACCGGTTACAAGAAGCCGGAGCAGTCATCGCGCGATGCTGACACCGACAATCTGAGCAGGATGAAAGAGGCGCATGCAACTTCCCACCATCTCCCGTCGCGATGCCGTTCGTGCCTTGGGCCTCGCCAGCGCATGGGCGATCAGCCCGCTGCGTGCGGGTCTCGCGCAGGCCAGTGAGTTTAAAACACCGCGATTTGTCGACGATCTGATCGCCAAAATGACGCTGGAAGAAAAGGCCGGCCAGCTGACATTGATGGCGAGCGCCTGGGGCGGTGACAAGGCGGCGGGGCTGAACCCACCGGGGGCCGGCAGTGATTTCGACAAGCAGATAGCCGACGCTGTGGCGGGCAAGCTCACCGGCATTTTCAACGGCAATGGCGCGGTGATGGCACAGCGTTTGCAGGGCGCGGTAATGGCGCGTTCGCGACTGAAGATCCCCTTGGTGTTCGCCGCTGACGTGATCCACGGCCACCGCACCATCTTCCCCACCCCCGTCGGCGAAGTCGCCAGCTTTGAGCCCGAACTCGCCGAGCGCACCGCGCGCGCGGCGGCCTATGAGGCATCGGGCGCGGGCATCGACTGGACCTTTGCGCCGATGGTGGACATCGCCCGCGACCAGCGCTGGGGCCGCGCGATGGAGGGCGCCGGCGAGGATGTTCTGCTGAGCCGCCTGTTCGCCGCCGCCCGCGTGCGCGGGTTTCAGGGCGACAATCTGGCCGCCGACGACGCCATCATGGCCTGCGCCAAACATTTCGCCGCCTATGGTGCGACCGAGGCCGGGCTGGACTACAGCACCGTCGATGTCTCCGAACGGACCCTGCGCGAGGTCTATCTGCCGCCGTTCAAATCGGCGTTTGACGCGGGCTGCGGCACCACCATGGCCTCGTTCAACGAGATTTCGGGCGTGCCCTCCACCGCCAACCACTGGCTGATGACCGATCTTCTGCGCGACGAATGGCATTTCGGCGGCGTCGTCGTGTCCGATTACACCGGCGACGAGGAACTGATCATGCACGGCGTCGCCAAGGATGGCCGCGATGCCGCCCGCGTGGCGTTTCTGGCGGGCGTGGACATGAGCATGGAGAGCGACCTCTATATGCTGCATCTGCCCGATCTGGTGCGTTCAGGCGCTGTGCCGCAGGCGATGCTGGACCGCTCTGTTCGCCGTGTGTTGACGATGAAGGCGATGCTGGGCCTGTTCGACAACCCCATGCGCCGCATCGATCCGGTACGCGAAACGGCCCGATCACGCCAGCCGAAAGCCATCGCGCTGGCACGCGAGGCGGCACGCAAATCGATCGTCATGCTGAAGAACGAGGGCGATCTGCTGCCCTTGGCCAAATCGGCGAAGGTCGCGGTGATTGGGCCGTTTGCGCAGGGGCAGCATGACATTATCGGTGGCTGGTGCGTTTACGGCGATGACGCGCAAGGGATCGCGCTGGACACCGGCCTGCGGAACGCCGGCGGCCAGATCACCGTCACCGACGGCTGCGACATGGAGGCCCCCATCGCCGGCGGCATAACGGCGGCGGTGGCTGCGGCGCGCGCGGCGGATGTGGTCGTGCTGGCGGTGGGCGAGAGTCAGGCGTGGTCTGGCGAGGCGCAATCGCGCACCGAAATCACTATTCCCGACGCGCAAATGGCGCTGGCGGAGGCCGTCGCGGCCACCGGCAAGCCGATCATCGTGGTGCTGAAAAACGGGCGCGGCCTCGCCTTGAAGGGTGCGGTGAAAGATGCGGCGGCGATCCTGGTGACATGGCAATTGGGCAGCGAGAGCGGCAATGCCATCGCCGATGTGCTTTACGGCGCGGCAGGCCCATCGGGCCGCCTGCCGATCAGCTTTCCGTTTGAGAGCGGGCAGGAACCCTATCATTACGACCACAAAACCACCGGCCGCCCCAATCCACCCGGGCCCTTGCAGGATTACAAGGCGCATTACCGGGGCGTGCCCAATGCGGCGCTGTTCCCATTCGGCCACGGGCTGACCTATGGCAAGATCGCCTATTCGGGGCTGAGCCTGAGCTCGCCCAACCTGGCGTGGAACGGTGCGATCACCCTGACCGCCACGGTGACCAACAGCGGCACCCGCGCGGCAGAGGAAGTCGCGCAGCTCTATATCCACGACCGCGTCGCCGAAGTGACCCGCCCGGTGCGCGAGATGAAGGCCTTTGCCAAGATCGCGCTGGCGCCGGGGGAAAGCCGGCAGGTTCACTTTACCCTGCGCCGCGAAGATCTGGAATTCATCGGCCTTGGCCTGAAACGCACCGTGGAGCCGGGGACCTTTGACGTATGGATCGCCCCCAGCGCGCAAGATCAAGGGGTCAGCGGCAGCTTCGACCTGCTGGGCGCCTAATCCTTAGGGCTGGCGGCCATCACGGCGGCGGCCAGCCCCAGCAACACCAGCGGCAGAGCGGCGATCGCCAGCCGCAGCGTCTCGGCATTCACCGCCTGCCGCTCCAGCCCGATATCGCCCAGCACCTGCCCCAGAACCAGCGTGCCGATGCCAATCGCCAGGCGCTGTAGCCCCGCGAAATAACCATAGATCACCGCGCCCATCGCCATGCCGCTGCGCCGCTCTGCCCGCGCGATGACGCCGGGCAGCAAGGCCCAAACCGCAAATTGCAAGCCGATCAACGCCGCCTGCACCACCACCAGAAACGCCTTCAACGCCAGCGGCCCCGTCACCGCCCCCGCGATAAACGCCAGCAAAGCCGCGCCGCTGAGGCCGACGCCCGCAAACCACACCGCCCTTGTGCCGACACGCGCCGACAGCGCCATCCACGCCGGCACCGCCACCGCGCCGGTCGCCATCATCCATGCCAAGGCCAGCTCGCCCGCGCCCTGATCGTGCATGTGGTATTTGAAATAATACAGCACAGCCTTGTCGATCATCGTGCCCGCGACGATCATCGCCACCATCGCACAGCCCAGCGTGACAAAGCCGCGATCATTCCACGCATTCGCCAATACCCGCAGCGATGTCGCGGCCAGCGGCGCCGCCGGGGTAAGGCCACCGGGCACCGCCCACACCGCCCCCACCAGCACCAGTGTCCCCAAAACCGCAAAGCCCATCGCGGCGGCGGCATAGGCTGCGGCGCCCTGCGATCCGGCCAATGCGGCCCCCAAGGGCAGCGTGCCCCATGCCACCAGCACCGCCGCCAGGGTGCCCGCCAGCATGCGCCATCCGGCCAGCCGTGCGCGGTCGCCCCCATGCGCGCAGAGCCGCGCCGAGAGCGCCAGATAGGGAATGTTGACAAGGCCATAGGCGGTGCGAAACAGCAAATGCCCGGCCAGCACCCAGCCGAACACGCGGCCACCCAGCGCCTCCGGAGGTAGAGCATAGGCGGCGACGAAACTCAGCCCCAAGGGCACAGCGCCCCAGCCGATCATGGCGCGAATGCGGCCCGGGCCGACGTATCTGTCCACCCACAGCCCAATCGCCAGGCTGACCACGCCATCCCACGCCATCGCCAGCGCATAGCAGGCGGCGGCGGCAGGCAACGGCAAATGCACCGCCTCGGTATAGTAGAACAGCAGGTAGAGCATCACGCTCTGCCAATAGAGGTTGAACGCGAAATCGCCCCCCGCATAGGCCAGCAATCGCCAGCGCGCGATGGCTGGCGGCGTGGTGGCTGGCGGCGCGGGGTTCACTGGCGGGTGAGTTCGATCTCGGCGCCCGATGGCTGATCGTCGATGACGAAGCTGTTCGCCCCGCCATGGCCCGCCAACGCCTTGCCGCCCAGTGACGCGCTGTAATTGCCGCCGCCGTGGATGGTGACCGCGATCTGGTGCCACCACGGCGCGTAACTGCCCTCACGCCGGGCCAGGGTGATGTGGGTGACGCCCTTAGGCCCGGCCTGACAGGTGACGCGCTGGCGCAAGTATGCCCCCTTGGTAAAGCCCATCGAATGGCCGTCGTCGTCATAGATCTCGCCGGCGCAGTCCGGGCCGGGATAGATGTCCAGCTGCAACGGGCCGTCGGGGTGCTGGCTGGTGCTTTGCGTCAAGGGCTGACGCGGCAGGATAGTGCCGGCGCGAACATAGACCGGCAAGCTATCGAGCGCCGGCGTCAAGGTCAGCGTGCCAAAGGGGCCGGATGGGGATTTCGTGGGCGATACCGCCGCGCCGGTCCAGTAATCATACCAACCACCTGCTGGCAGACATGCGTCATAGCTGTTCTTTTGCTCGGGGCGCGGGGGGCCGGCGATCAACAGGCGGCCGCCCAGCGTGAAGCTCATGGTGGTGTCGCAGTCGTGGACATCGGTGCCGGCGAAATCATAGGCCACCGGGCGCGCCAGCGGATCACCGGTGCGCGCATTGGTTTCCGCGAGGCCATAGAGGAAGGGCATCAGGCGATAGCGTTCCTCGACGAAATGCCGGCGGATCGCCAGCTGCTCTGGCCCATCGACCCAAGGCTCGGCGCGGGGGGTGCCCTTGGCGGAATGGTCGCGGAAGATCGGCAGAAAGGCCGAATATTCAAACCATTTGGTCAGCAATTCTGGGGGCGGGCCGCCGGCGAAACCGCCGACATCCGTCCCCGTCCAGCTGAACCCCGACAGGCCCAGGTTCAGCGTCTGCGACACCGCCAGCTTCAGATGGTCCCAAGTCGCGGAATTGTCGCCCGTCCATGTCGCCGCATAACGCTGGCCCCCGGCATAGCTGGCGCGGGTCATCACAAAGGCGCGTTCGTCGGGCGCGATGGCGCGCAGGCCTTCATAGGTCGCGCGGGTGTTGAGCATGCCATAGACGTTGTGGATCTCTGCGTGGGTCGCGGTGCGGGGGGCGAAATCGTCGCTGGCAATGCGGTGGCGAACGTCCTCTGGCATGGTCTTGCTGGGATAGCTGAAGATCGCCGGCTCGTTCATGTCGTTCCAGAACCCCGCTACGCCCTGCGCCACAAAGGGCTTGAACAAACCGCCCCACCACTCCCGCGACTTGGCAGAGGTGAATTCCGGGAACACCGATGCGCCGGGCCAGACGGGGCCGACATAGACGCTGCCATCGGCGCGGTGCAGGAAGTGGTCGCCAGCAGCACCGCTGTCATAGGGTGCATAACCCTGCCCCGGCGCATCGGCGACATGCAGATCGATAATGGTGATTGCCTTGATGCCGCCCGCATTCAGATCATGCACCATGCCAGCGAAATGCGGGAAGGTTTGGGTGTTGATGGTGAAGGGCCGGTTGCGGTCCTGATAATCAATATCCAGCCAGATCACGTCGGTGGGGATATGCTCGCTATGCAGACGGTCGGCCAGAGAGCGCACCTCGGCCTCGGACATATAGCTATAGCGCGACTGTTGATAGCCCAGCGCCCATTTGGGCGGCAGAGGCGCATGGCCCGTCAGGTCCGCATAGCGGCGCGTGACATCGCCCACCGTCGGCCCGGCGATCACGTAATAGTCTATCGCGCCGTCTTCGCTGCCCATCTCCAATTGGTCCGCGTTGCGGTGGCCGAAATCGAACCAGCTGCGATATGTGTTATCCAGCAAGACGCCGTAAGCGCCGCCAGAACCCCCGCTGGCAATGAAAAACGGGATCGATTTGTAAATCGGGTCGCTGCCAGAGCCAAAACCGAATGCGTCGGTATTCCAATCGACAAAGCTCATCCCCCGCCGGTCGAGCGGGCCGGTTTTGTCGCCCAAACCATAGATATGCTCGGCGGGATTGAGGTCGGCGCGCAGGGTGAAACGGTGCCCGTCACGCAGCAACGGCTGCGGACTTTCGGAAAACAGGGTGTGGCCTGCCGTATCTTCGAAATGCAGGCGGTGCGTATTGGGGTCATACATCGCCCGCATCGCAGTCGTCGCCAACGTATAGGTGGCCGAGGCGGCAGTGGTGCGCGCGGCGCGGGTGGCAGCGGGCACAGCCCAGCTGGCATCCTCGGCGGGCTTGCCCTCGGGCGAAATCCGCACCCGCATCACATAGGGCGAAATCGCGGTGACGTTGATCTGATTACCGTCGCGGTTGATGGCCAGCCCATCGGCAAACACCGCGACGGGGCAGGCCAATGCGATGGCCGATGCGCCCAAAAACATACCTTTTACCAAACTGCGCATCTGCTGCTCGCTCCCAAATCTTGTTGTATGCGGCCCTGCGGACGGCGATGGTGGGTTTCACCCGATATTGGCTGTTTACACAAGCTTGTAACCGGTTACAGTATACGTATAAGCAGGTTTCACCGCACATAAAAGACGCTAAATTGTGCAGGGCCGGAAGAGGACAGGGCATTGATGATCGCGAAGGCCAGAATGCGATTGGGCGCCATTTTACTGGCGGCAAGCGTGCCAATGGCAGCCCCGGCGCTGGCGCAGGATGCCGCCCCGACACCGGTGACGAACCCCCAACCCCTTGCCGGCGTATACGAAAACCCCTGCGCGCCCGGCACCGGCACCCAAGACCCGCGCCTGCGTGATTTCGCCGCCCTGTGCCATTACCGCGCCGACGATGCCGCACTGCTGGCCGCCAATACGCCAGTTCGCACGGTATTCATGGGCGATTCTATCACCGAGGGCTGGCTGAATGGCGACCCCACATTGTTCACCAACGGCACCATAGATCGCGGCATCAGCGGCCAGACCACCCCGCAAATGCTGCTGCGGTTTCGCCAGGATGTGATCGCGCTGCATCCGGCGGTGGTGCATATCATGGCGGGCACCAACGACATCGCCGGCAACACCGGGCCGGCCACGCTGGACAGCATCCTTGGCAACATCACCTCCATGGGCGAACTGGCAGAGGCGCATCATATCCGCGTGGTGATCGCTTCGGTGTTGCCAGTTTACAGATATCCGTGGCAGCCCGATCTGCGCCCGGCGGCGACGATCCGAACGCTCAACGCCCTGCTGCGCGGGCTCACGCGGGTGCATCATTGGGGTTATGTCGATTACTATGCCGCGCTGACCAACGAACAGGGCGGCATCGATGCGGTCTATGCGGGCGACGGCGTACACCCCAGCCCTGCCGGATACCAACTCATGCGGCCGCTGACGATGGCCGCGATCAACCAAAGTTTGGGGAGAAACAGACACCATGGCAAATAAGATCAGCCTGCGGGCAGCCTTGATGGCATCCTTGGTGATGGCGCTGGCGAGCCCGCCCGCCGCCGCCCGCCCCGCCGCCGCCCATGCCCGACCAGAGGCCGCGCGCAACGTTGCGATCACGCTGGGCGCGGATGATGTGATCCCCACCGGCAATGACTGGATCTCTCTGCCCACCATTCGCGCGGCTGACGGGGCGATCAAGGATCTCAACGTCATATCGATGCATTATCGCGGGCTGGTCGAGATGGCGGGGGTTGGCGACGCGCCGTTGATGACGCCGTTTGTTACCGTTGACGGGGCGCGGCATGGGCTGTCCGGCCTGCATTGGTCGCTGCGCGATTACTGGATCCCCACCGGCACGATGGAGGCGAACGGGCTGAAGGTCAGCATAACCTATGTCACCCCGCCGGGTGAACACGCGGCGATCATCCGCTTTGTGGTGACGAACACCAGCGACCACGCCATCAACGTCGCGCCGGGCATGGATGTGGGCTGGGGCGCGACCCACCGCGTTACCTATTCCCCTGAAAAACTCTCGGGCACGCGGACCATGACGCCGACGCCGATCGACAGCGACATGGAAATCTTCACCTATGGCACCGATGATGCGCATATTGCATGGGGCTTTGGCTATGTCGGGTCGACCGGCGCGCTACACAGCGGCGACAACCCCGGCGTCACCGCCAGCCACAGCGAAGCCCTCGCGCCGGGCGCCAGCCTCGATGTGCATTACCTGATCGGCGCGGGGCTGGAGGAATATTCCGCCGCCTATTCGATGCGCGTGCTGAGCAAGGAAATCGACCGTTACGGCATCGACGGCGTGATCAGCCGCGCCGCCGACGACGCGCACCGCCACACCCGCACCACCGGCCAAGCCGACCTAGACCTGATCATGAACCGCAACCTGCTGTTCACCACCTACTATGCCTGGGGCCGCGCCATCGACACTGAGGATTTCATAGGCGTCACATCACGCAGCAACCGCTATTACGTGTCGGCGGCGTTTTGGGACCGCGACGCCTTGCTGTGGAGCTTCCCCGGATTGATGGACACCGACCCGGTGCGGGCGGGCCAAGCGCTGGATTATGTGCTGGGCATTCAGGCGCGTAATATCGGCATTCACAGCCGGTTTATCGACGGCGTGGTGCTGGAGCCGGGTCTGGAAACCGACGAGCTTGTCGCGCCGCTGATCGCGCTGGGCAGCTATCTTGATGCCGCCCATGACGGGACAATGCTCACCCGCCACGCCGGGGCGATCGCCACGCTGGCGGCACGGTTGAGGCAGCTGCGCGACCCCGCCACGGGGCTCTATGAAACATTCCAAGACGCGCAGGACGAATATACCAAAAAGCCCTTCAACATCTCGGACAATGTGCTGACGTGGAAGGCGCTGGGTGTGCTGGCCGGCATAGAGGCGCGCACGGGCCATACCGCACAGGCCGCCGCTTTGCGCGCCGAGGCGGTGCATTTGCATGCCGCGATCCTGCGCTATGGGGTGCTGGACGGCGCGCCGGGCGCGGGTGGGCCAATCTTTGCCGCCAATGTGGACGCGCATTCGGGCGATTTCACCGACATTCCGCCGGGATCGCTAATGAAATTGCCCTATCTGGGGTTCATCCGCGAGGATGATCCGCTGTTTCAGCGCACCTATCGCTGGCTGCATTCGGCGAACCACAAATACAGTTTCGCCGATCAACCCTATGGTCTGCCGGGCAGCTACCGTCTGCCGTTTACCACCAGCTGGGTGGTGGCCGACCACCTGCGGCTGAAGGCAGGCCGCGCGCAGGCATTGAAGATCCTGCGCGCCAGCCCATGGGACGGCGGCATCATCACAGAGGGCGTGAAGCCTGATACCGGGCTGCCCGATCACCAGGGTTTGGCCTTCGCAACGGCGGCCGGCTATGTTGGCCACACCATCTGCGAGCAATTTTGTATCGACTGACCTTTGCCGATGGCTCCGACGGATGAGGTCCGTACGCTTGGCTTAATTGTAGGGCATCACGCTGCGCGTTCAGGCGTAATCTGCGTTGTACGGCTTGATCTGCCCCCTTTTGAGAGGCCCAATTTCTATTTTAGAATTGGCTACGAAGGAGGAATGGAATGGCGAGGAAGCACAAGCCGGAAGAGATCATCGGCAAGCTTCGTGAAGCGGAAATCGTGCTGGCGCAGGGCGGGACGGTGCTAGATGCGTGCCGGCGGATCGGAGTTACGGAGCAGAGCTACTACCGCTGGCGCAAGGATTTGTTCCCCGTCAGCACCTATGGCACAGATTTGGGGTTGTGAATTAAGGAGGGTTTTGGTCTCGTCGTAGTGACGAAGGAACGAAGATGAGACCAAAACCCTCAAGCCCTAAAAAGCCTGCAGCGCAGGTGGTGAAAGACATCCGGCGGGCGACACGGCGGCTGTATGGGGCCGAAGAAAAGATCCGCATCGTGCTTGAAGGCCTGCGCGGTGACGACAGCATCGCCGAGGTCTGCCGCAAGGAAGGCATTGCGCAGAGCCTATATTACGCCTGGTCGAAGGATTTCATGGAGGCCGGTAAACGCCGGTTGGCGGGCGATACCGCCCGTGCAGCCACCACCGACGAGGTGAAAGAATTGCGCCGTGAAGCCAGTGCGCTGAAAGCCTTCTCGCTTGCCTCATGCCCCCGGCATGAGGCGTCTCGTCGCCGTGGCTGATCTGACGCTGGAGAACCGCCTGCTTAAAAAAAGCATGATCGCGGATGGGGGAGACCAAGAATGAGGTATCCTGCATCAGAAAAGCTTGAGATCATTGGCATCGTCGAGCAATCACACCTCCCCGCCAAGCAGACTTTGGATCAGCTCGGCATCGCCCGGCGGACATTCTACCGCTGGTATGATCGTTACCTCGAAGGCGGACCGGAGGCCTTGGCTGACCGACCTTCACGCCCGAGCCGGGTGTGGAACCGCATTCCGGCGCATATCCATAAGCAAATCATCGATATGGCGTTGGAAGAAACAGCGCTCAGCCCCCGCGAACTGGCCACCAAGTTCACCGATGAGA
>Ga0316220_1001047_pt1 | contig 33174 bp, 45 predicted proteins | sample TBH18005metaG_FD_203632 | JGI IMG/M metagenome (GOLD analysis project Ga0316220, IMG submission 203632) | Freshwater microbial communities from Trout Bog Lake, Wisconsin, USA - TBH18005 | ecosystem: Environmental > Aquatic > Freshwater > Lake > Hypolimnion/Profundal zone | place: USA: Wisconsin...
AGTTTGTTTCTTACTTATATTATAGTGCTCACTTACTCTTTATATCCTTTTCAAGTTTTCAACTGCGAAAGTGTCATGGGTTGAATCATTATACACGAAATATTGTTCAACATGTTTAAAAGAAGACATCAAACAAGTACTGTTTATACAGTTTGTAATTTCATAAACTGATTTTTTAATAGAGGAAAACGAATGAAGTAACCTTTCTTTGTAATACCTTGATTTTATAATGCCAAAAACAAGTTCAATTGGATTAAACTCTGGTGAATATGGAGGTGTAAACATTTGAATGTAGCCTTTACTGATTATGCTATTACATACTTCATATGTTCTATGAATTCTATGATTGTCCATCAACAAGTAAGTTCCTTTAGGATATGGTAACCTCCTAATAAACTTACTAAATTGTATTCCATTGATGTTGTCACTTGTAATATAGAATTGTTTATTACCTTTATTGGACACACCAAGAAGTAAATTGTAGCGATTTCTGTCCTTACAATATGTATTATGTACAATTGCTTGTTCGCCCCTTTTAGAATATCCATAAACTCTATGAGCTTTTTGATCAAACCCACTTTCATCGATTGACACAATAGTTGCATCATTTGGTAAGTTTTTGTACGTTTGTATAAACTCATAAGTCAAAGCTTCTTTCTTTGGACTCTTCACTCTAGTTTTTACTCTTTTGTACGAGAAACCAATGCTACGAATTATATTATTGACCTTGAACTATCTAGAAACTCCAAACGAGAAAGTTTCATGTACCAATTTACAAAGATCAGAACATGTCAATAAAGGATTATTGGAAACAAGAGTTTCAATGTAACATTTTAATGCATGTGATGTTTTTGGACTTACTCTGACCCTAATTTTTGGATACAATTTTCTGTTCCACCGACTAATCGAAGCTATACTTACCTTCATACAAATACTCACTTTTCTTAAGCTTTGAAAGTAATGATACATTTGTAGAACAGCCTTTCTAAAATCTACAGCGTACATTATTTATTAAAAAGAAAACTTTACTATACAACTCCATTGTTTCCATTTTAAATTGTACGGACAGTATCCGTAATGGTTGCAGTCATTTATATTTTGTGAAGAATTTTGGATAAGAAATTGATCGATTTTATAAATTAGCCCTTGATGAGGAGCAGCACAGTGGGCAAGAGCCAGCACGACTTGTCCCAGTAATCCATGTAGATGACCTTGAACTCGGTGTCGGGGAATGACGCCTCGATCATGATGTTGAGCATGTCGTTGGTCAGCTGGGGCACAATGTGGGTGTGATAAATGGTATAAACGAGGCTCCAAAGTTGCTTGATGTCACCTGTACCGGATATTATGCCGGTTGTGTCACTGATGGACAACTGTTGTGTGAGGGTTTTAATTTTGACACTCACTTTGAGGTTGTGCACCAACGCGGTGTCGTCCTTGGCAATCTCAAATACCGGCTGAAAGGTGTAGACGATCTCGGTCGTGGAATCATGGATTATTGTCCAGCGGCTTGTGTTCTTGACACATGTTGGCGCAAGCACATGTTGTTTGGGTACCACTTTGGCCTCGACAAAGTACCTGACATGGTGCTTGGCCGCCAGCTTTTCCACCCACGACTTGCTAAACACAAACGGCATGTTGAGCTTTTGGAACGTCTCGTGACACTTTTGAAACATGTCGCCAAAGAGAGTCATGGGCGCTGTCCTGTGCCCGTTGACATCAAGGAACTCGTAAAAGTGAACCCGCTTTGTCGCTGCCTCCACCATGAAACGAAAGTAGTCGGTGCCATGTTTGGTGTAGGCCATAATGTTATAGCAGGACGTGTCTATGGCGACTGTGAAAGCCGTGTCCTTGAGCTCGAACACAAAGGGCCAGTTGCATGCCTTTTCAGTGGAGCTCATAAAGGGTGCAGTGACACCGCTGGGAAGACACTTGACAATTTGCTTGCACGAGGCGTCAAAGATGATCGAGTCCATGTTTTTGTTTCGTATGTATTTTGAGGAGTATTGTCACAATCACTTTTTCATTGAATATATTTTGTGTATTTTAATGTAAACTTGTAAACATGAGCAAACCTCGACTATTTTGGACAATGGGAAGCAATGGCAAAATATGTATATGTGGCACAAAATACAAATACAATAATCACGTGTATTCTAAAATATACACTCACAGAAATCAACCTTGTATTTATAGCAAAGTTGAAGACAAATATATTCCTATTAGAAAATTGCAAACAGGAGGAGGGCCATCAACATGTGTACCTTTTTTGCTACCCGGGATATGGTCAAAAACCCCCGACGGTATTCTTAAAACTATTTGCGATATAATTGAGAAAAATCAATATAAAGAATATACAGTGCTCAATAAGCTAAAAATATTGAATGTCTTTCAAACCATAGGCGTTAGCAATGCCAATACTATGGCGTCTACCAAGGCGTTTCTAAAAAGGGAATTGCTTGCACTGGTCGATAGGAACTTTGATTTTGTCAACATAGACCGATTGTACATAGTAAACGCTGAATCGCCCAAAAACGCGACTTTAAATATCACCCTAGACCGCGAAACAATTGACAATATTGTTGATCAAATCTATACATTCGTATCGGCGTTTCCCAATCATCCTACACGAAAGACCTTGGAACAATCAGGCGCGTTTACATATAGCTTGAGACCGCGGGACAGTTATAGAGCTGAAACTCTTCACAAGTACTTGCGAGACGAGTTTAGCTTCCAGGTCGAGGAATATTTTGATTTTATCAAGGACCTCATCATACATCGCCTCGATATTGAAGACACCTTGCTCACGTTTTTGAAATCAAAACATGGAAAAGTAAAGAAAGAACAACCCAAAATATATTCGTATTGGGAAGACGATTCTAAACCGGCTCTTTCAGAGGATGAAGAAGATAAGGAACTGGTATATGCTGTCTTGCAATATATATATAGATCGCCAACAATGGATTCTACCTCGTCCGAGTTTGAACACTACCTTTCCAAGATGGACAGGATTCATGGATTGTGTGTCGCATTGAAAACAAAAAGCAATTGGAAAAAATATGACGCCGAGGAAATTGCCGACATGGTGACAGATGAGCCGGATTATTGATGCATCAAAAGGATATAAGAAGTTTTGACCATATTGAGCCAATGGAAAGGCGTGGACGCAAACCTAAAGAGCATGTGGAATGTGTCGATTGTGCTGGTGAGCAGGGGGCCACTGTGGAAAAGACCAAGCGTGGTCGCAAACCAAAAGCAGTGTACAATGGGTACGAGAACACCATGCCCTGTTCATCGGACGACGAGCACATTATTATGAAGCTCAACATTGCGATCAAGGAGGACGATGCCCAAAGCGTTCCTGGGGCCTATAACGAGAACGACATGAGTGGCTTTTCCGAGTTGGTGGCATTTGACCAAAACGATGTGGATGTACTTTGCTCTGTGCCCACGCCTTGTGTAGCAGGGTCAGGCCTCAAGATTGTGGAACTCCTCAAGGATTTCGAGGAAAAGAACAAGAACAACGAGTGGCCCCAGACAACGAGCATCCACTGCTACCACTGTTGCCACCGTTTCGAGACACCACCCTTTGGCATCCCCATCAAGTTCACGGGCGGGCGCTTTCATGTCTACGGCTGTTTTTGCTCTTTGGAGTGTGCCGCAGCCTACAACTTTGACTCGAAGGAATCCTATGACGAGATCTGGGAGCGCTACAACCTGCTCAACTTGATTGCCAAGAAGATTGGGCACACTCCCACAGTCAAGGCAGCACCCACACGCCTGGCCCTGACCATGTTTGGAGGTTATTTGAATATCGACGCGTTCAGAGCGTATTGCAAGACTGGAAAAATAATCAACATCAACTTTCCCCCCATGATGACCCTAACCCAACAGATTGAGGAGATCAACGAGTGTGAGTTTTCCAATGACAACCGGTACATACCTGTTGACACTGACCGCATCAACAAGTACAAGGAGAAGCTGTCTTTGAAGAGGACCAAGCCGATCAATGCGCTCGAGAACACTTTGGACCACACTATGAATCTCAAGTTTAACACGCCAAGTAGTTAATTCACCTTTTTTACTTTTTCGAATTTATTTTTGTTTAGGAAACGCCAATAGACTTCTGCACATGTATATGCGTGTGCTCGTTGGGTACAGCCATGCTCTCCACATTCGGCTTATAAAGCACATCACCATAGTTGCCCTTTGGTAGATTGTAAAACACCTTGTTGGCAAGGTCGTGTGTGCGCAACCATATCTTGATAATACAAAAGTGCTTTTTAGGACTTACAGAAAGTCCGTTGACAACATCTGCCAATTCCTCTCGCTTTTCCTCTATGACAAGGGTCTCTCCAAGGAGTGTCATACATAGGTCGCGCCAAAATCCCGGGACGTCTTGCTTCATCACTTTTATAGATAGGCAGCCACCTGTGCGGTTAAGCGGATCGTCCCAACATGGGAATATGTGTTCGCGCATCAAAAAGAACATGCCCAAGTGCACTTGCTTTTCAAACGTGTCATGGACTTTCCAAAACTCGGCCACACTTCCTATGTCCATTACTTTGATATAACTACTAACATTCCAATCGCTGTTGTTGGGGTCGTGAAAGTAGAATGACCACAAGTCGTTTAAAAGTATGTCGGTTGACGCCATATATTCTCCATCGTTGTATTTCCTTTAGGTGTCGAGTTGACTCGTTTTACAAATGCAACGATCCCCGCGGCTTGAACACATTTTGCGGTTCATTTTCCTTTTTGGTTTTAGAAATGCGGGCAAAGTGAGGAAGGACTCTTCTTCCGCTAAAAAAGTAGTCAAGCGTAGCGCCCAGCTCTTTCAACTCGATCTGACCCGAAAATGTGCGGCCATTGCCCACGTTGGCCATGAACTCGTCTAGGATTTTGGTAAAAGCCTCGATCTCGGGAGAAACATGCACTGTAATCCCGTTTTGGGCGAGGGACTCGATGGCTTGCATACATATTGCTTTACGTTCTAGCTCGTTGCGAAACCGCCTCTGCTTTTGATTTGTTGGTACCATTTTATATTCCATTCCTTTTTCTTTTCCATAAATAAACATTGTTTGCCGGGAAGAAATTTAAATATACTTCTTTCTAGTAAAAACTGAAAATTGCAATATATTCGTCATCACATTCACAATGCTCGTCAAGTGGATCCGCAAGGAAATGGTCAGCTACATCGAGTTTGCACTTGTCGAAGATGACGAGGAACCAGATTTCGCCCCATTTACAGAGGGTGAAATTGCCGTGTTCATCAAGGCAAACAGGCGCAAGATCAAGGCAGCTGCCGTGGACACGTACCTGAGCTTTGAAGCAGAATTTGGTGGCGAGCCTGATTGGGACAGCGCTCGGGATTGGCCAAGCGATTGGATAATCGAAGGCCTTTTGGAGTTTGTGACTTTACCAAGGAAAAGGGCACATGCATCAGAGGCAGCTTGATGAATATTGAATTTGGATTTCCTATGTATTTATCTATTACAATTCCGTAGAATCTCGGCGCCCCCTTTTTTGCTATGATTTTTTTATTAATGTCATGAGCGTTTTCCGTTTTCATAGACCCCTGCTTCTTTACTTTTTAATGGCACGCCTGAAATGCCCTCCAGGAATCGAATACAAGGTCGACATTTTCAACGAGAGAAAGGAGCTCGTGTACAATTTCCTATCTCACAGGATATCCATGGAAGAAACAATTATTGGTACAGACAAATGTGAAAACGAGTCGATGGTTTTACTAGAGATCAAGTGCCATTCTTCTGACTTTCGGCTCCTGATATATAAAAAAATAAATGCCGTCACGCGGCTAAAGATAAAATTGAATGATAAATGGTACATCATGCCGTGGTCCAACCTTGTTCTTTTGCCTTGCACAGTTCATGCAATTCTGGGAAAACTCTATTACGCATTGTTCCACGATTACCTCCCTATTCGTTTTGAGACGGAGCAATTGCAAGCTTTATCTCGCCAAGGGAAGCAACCGAGTACTTGATGATCAACGGATAATCGTTCTTGAGATAGAGCTCGATTGTGTTACATAGGTTGGTGCACTTTGTAAAGAGCACCAGGTATTTCAGCTTGAACACGCCTTGGACGATTTCGTTGCTGTTGCTCGGCACAATTCCATTGTTGTCGGAAAGGACCGTCTCTTGACAACAAAAGTCACCCCTGCAACTGAAAATGAGCTGGTTGTAAATGTTCTTGATCTCGACCACATCGCTCACATTGCTCATGTCCCTGCAGATCTTTTGAAAGTCCGCCGAGGGCAGTGTGATGACCGAGTTGAACTCTGTGGGATCAATGGATATTTGCTCATTGTCTAGGTCGAGCAGGTTGAGCTTGTACGTCGTCTTGGTATTCTTTTCATTATTCTCAATCTTGATGCCAAGGTGATTAATGTCACAATCGTCCATGAAAAACGTGAGCGTGTCGTTGCTATTTATGGTCTTGATGAGCTTGTGCATATTCAACATGTTGACTCCAATGCTCAACTTGTTTTTGCAATAATAATGTTCGAATTTACTGGCATCTAGCTTGAGATGCACGAGTACAATATGGGATGTATCCATGGCTATGATCTTCATGCCGGTTTCATCAAACTCGATGCACGTGTCAGTGAGCAATTCTTTCAGAGCCTCAATTAGGGTCTTGAACGAGCTCGCCTGGACCGTCTTGATCTCCAAATGGTTGTGCGACATTTTGATGGCCTGTATTTTTTGGATAAATCGGAATGTCTTTAGATGTTTTTTTTATTGTTTATTTATTGTTGTAGATGCGATGCTTTGCTTTGCTTTTAAAAGGCAACCATGTCTTGTCCTGTCTTGGTATACACGTTGAGTTGGTCATCGCATGTCACGAGGGTGAGGACTGCCTTTGACTCGAGGATCTCATGATAATCGTCCATGGTGATTTCGTTCATCATGAAAAGAAGTCTCACAAACTCGTCAATATTCACAAGGGGTGTTTCCTGAGTGTGGGTGTACTTGTTCATGAGTTCGGTAATATCGGCCTTGTCGTGCCCGTTGTTTGTGGTGTGGATGCCCGCAAACAGATAAGCCTTGCTGCGAAGACCATGATAGTGGGGGAATGTCGCGAATGCATTAGCACTTGTGTTTGTGTTGGTCGCCCTAATGAGCTCGCACGAACCATTGCCATATTCGATATTGTAAACACAATGCTCCTTGACAGCAATGAATTCGGTGAGGCCACCTGTATATGCCTTTGAACCTAGAAGGTGACATATGTAGTCAATGGGGTAAAAGGTGCCATACACAACGCGTTTCTCCATGGTGTCGAGATCGTATTCGTCAATCTTGGTAATCTTGTGAACATAAACCAGGGCGCGGGCATTGTATAGTGGTGTCCAGATGTTCTTTTGAAAAAAGAAATAGACACTCGTGTAGAATTTGAGAAAGTAGTATAAAGCATTCACCGCCATGGTCATTTAAGTATATAAGAAGTGTTTTCTAAATATTCTCTAAATAAAAATGGTAAAAGCAAAAGCCGATAAAGTTGTCAAAACGAAAGAAGTGGATGTACCTACCAAGGTGGTGCAAAAAACTGTCGTGTACAATCGCTCGTGGTTGAAACTACTGGTTGCCGATCCTCTAAGCGAGTTAGCACGCCTTGATGTTCCGAGCATTGTGGCACTCATGCAAGCGCTCCAGGCGGCGTACTATAACAAGAACAACGGCCTAGTATCCGACGACATCTATGACATTGTCAAGGAATATTTGCGAACTCGTGATCCTGACAACCCCATCATCAACTTTGTAGGGGCCAATGTGGCAGATGATGACAAGCGCAAAGTGACTCTACCTGTGTGGATGGGCTCCATGGACAAGCTCAAGGCGGATGAGCGTGCCATCGAGAGCTTCAAGGCCAAGTACCCAGGCAAGTACGTCATCACGGAAAAGTTGGACGGCAATTCGGCGCTGCTGGTGTGTGATGCGTTGGGGGGGCGCAAGATGTATACACGCGGCAACGGGGCCGTAGGCCAGGATATTTCTCATTTGATTCCGTTCATCCAGGGCACGGGGGCAGTGGTGCCTGGATCCATTGTGCGTGGTGAGCTCATCCTGTCGCGGGCGTCTTGGGACAAGATCTCTGACAAGGGGGCCAATGCGCGCAACACAGTGGCCGGTGTGGTCAATGCCAAGACACCCGACCTCGAAGTGGCCAAGCACATTATATTTGTTGCCTACGCCGTCATCGAGCCACCCTATACGGTTTCGTCTCAGATGAAATTTCTCGTGAAAAAGGGGTACAAGTGTGTGGAGCACGTGGTCATCGACGCCGACAAGCTCAACGTGGACTGGCTGAGCAAGTACCTGGTGAAGCAACGGGACGATTCCGAGTTTGAAATCGACGGCATCATTGTAGCACACGACGAGTATCATCCCGTGGTCGCTGGCAAGAACCCAGCCTATGCGTTCGCGTTCAAGCACCTCATGACCAAGGCAACTGCGGAAGTGATCGTGACCCAGGTCGAGTGGAAGGTGTCCAAGGATGGTCTGCTCAAGCCTACTGTCGTCTTTCTACCCGTGAGTCTGTCAGGTGTGACCATTCGGCGTGCCACTGGCTTCAACGGGGACTTTATCAAGTCGGGTGTGATTGGCCCGGGTGCCCATCTGGTCATCACACGCTCAGGGGATGTCATTCCGCACATTTTGGAAGTGCTGACACCGGCAGCAAGCGGCAAGCCACAAATGCCCGATATGCCGTTTGTGTGGACCGAAGGCGGCAAGGAGATCAAGACGACCGAGGTGACGGCCAAGCAGGACCTGCGCCAGCTCACCTACTTTTTTGAAAAGATGAAGATCAGGGGTGTGAGCACCGGGACGGTCACCAAGTTGTACGAGGCTGGACACAAGTCGGTGCGGGCCATCCTCGACTTGGGACCTGACAACGGTATCATGAGGGATGCGCTTGTCACCGAGATCAAAAAGACGGTCAAGGCTGCCAAGTGTGTGGATTTCATGGTGGCGAGCAATGCTTTTGGCCAAGGATTTGGGGAGCGCAAGCTGACTGCCATCGCGGGGGCCATGCCACGTGTCACATATGCGACGGACTGGGTGCCCAAGCTCGAAGACCTGTGTGCACTTGAGGGCGTATCGAATATCACAGCGGTCAAGTTTATTGATGGCCTGAAAAAGTACAGGGAATTCATGGAGGTAATGGGATTGAGCTGCAAAGTGGCTACACCTAGTGTCAGCACAAGTGCATCAACTACAACAACCAAAAAAGGAAAGGCGCCGGGCAAGTGGGCAGGGGAAGTGGTCGTCTTTACTGGCTTTAGGAACAAGGCATGGGAGGACACGATCAAAGAGGGCGGTGGTGTTATCGGAACGTCTGTTTCGGGCAAGACCACACTGGTGGTGGCCAAGGACCCCACACAGACCTCGGGAAAGCTCAAGACGGCTGCGGACAAGGGCATTCGCATCGTGGGCATGGATGACTTTTCGCCTTGATGCCCTGATGCTTTTTCACTTTTGATAATAGGGCCAAAGTCCCCAAGACTTGATGGGATATTCTGGAATAGATTCTTTAGGACAAGTAGATTGTTGTCCATCAACTTTGGCATGCACTTCGTGACCTTTATTTTGCCATTCGGTTGTAGGCATAGGAAACCCTAGTTCTTTCCTTTCTGTCCACCATTGATGTTTGCTCTCTTGACTTATAAATGCCGGTTGTGAAAATGATTCCGTGCACACCAGCTCTCCTGAAGCTTTGTACGAACACCCGCTCATTCTTTCTCTGGGGAGATTTATTTATTTGACTCAACTTATTTCGAAATATTCGTGCTCAAATTCACCCTCGTGGAGTGAGTAGTGGGTTTCCTTTTCCGCCAACATGTACTCACTAGGATCTCTAAACACCCACCACTTTTTAAAAACGTAATAGGAATCGTAAAACAAGATCTTGACAATAAACTTGTAGTAGCGGCCATAGTGCATCAAGTTACCAGGCTCTTTGAAAATCTTGCAGCATGTGTGGGCAATGATGATGTCGTCGTTGGTGCTACCGTAATCATTTCGCCGAGTTGGATTGCGTGAAAATATATACTTGTTGATTAGGTTTTGCGTTTCCAAAGGGACTTTTAGGCGGCGTGGCGTGAGTGAGAATGCAAGCCGTGTGTCAATAGAGAGTGAATCCTGTACCTTTGGTAAGATATGTTGCACAACTATATGCTCTGGAATATGCATTTATTATTTTTAGTTGAATTGTCTTTATATTTTTAGCACTTTTTGATTTTCCTGACAACTTGTTTCTTGCGGCCACCCTTTTTGAGTTCGGCATACACCTCGGGGGCCCGTGTTTGAAGCATCTTGTAGCTGTCATATGTTTTCGAAATCTCGTTGGCGGCCTCTGTGTTGCCATTGGAAACGAGAGTTTCCCTCACCCTGCTGAACTCTTCGCTGTTGAAAAAGTCATTGACACGGCGCAATTTGTCCGAGGTGAGGTCCCGGATGTGTTCCACGTTGACACCACGGAGATTGTCCGATATGGAATTGTCAAAGGATTGAAGTTGTGTCATGACGGTTTCCATGACGGCTTTGTATTCGTTAAGAACCGTGCTAATATCAACAATTACATTCAAGTTTTGTATGTAACTCTTGGTCAGGGTTTCGTTAAGACTGCTCAGATCGGCCAACTTCTTGTTATAGTTGGTTGCCATGGACCCGGTGCGTTGTATGCGTTTGCGGACGTCTTCGAGGTGCTCCAAGAGCGATAGTTGTTGCCGACCAGTTCCAATGTTGCCAATTCTGGAAGCAACCAACTCCTTATTTGTGTCTTTTTTTCCGAATAGCCATGACATTCTCTGATTTGGTTTATAATAAGCAATTTTTTTTGCAAGATAGATAAAAATGCCATGGGGATATCTTTCCATTATAATCATGTTGCTCGCGTATATTGCTTATCACTTGGATATCACTATGAAGATGGCAAGCGATGTCAAATATGTGCGCATGCAAATGTCGGGGTCAGGCATGCAAAATAAAGGAAACATGGTCATGGAGGAAGCTGTCACTAGCGAGTCTAAAAAGTAAATGAATATTTATTATAAAAAGAATGACGGTCCAAGTTTATTACAGTGCTGGCCAAAACATATTCTACAAACCCAGTGACATTGTTGCCATTACTGAGACACAATACAATAACGACAACCAAGTCACTCGGCATGTGTGTGCTCGCATTCTTGCCGACATGGATGAGATGCGCATGTACGTGGCCAGTATTTTGTTCAGCCAAGTGTCTATACCCATGTATGACCAGCCCTATGTGGAATACAAGATCATGCGTAAAAAGACGACCGACCTGGACGAATTTCTAGAGCTCGGACACGTGGATCTGTTTGAAAAAATAAAAGCCAAGGTGTTTGGGCCGCAATGGACTGTTCACTATGGAATGGCCGGAGTTGATCTACAACCTATCACAATCCGGGAACGAAATGACATGATTCACAATCACTTTGGATTCCCATAGTTTATTTAAATTTTTGATTTATAAATCAATATAAAGAAAATAAAGGATTTGTATTGTGGAAATGGCTTGTTTGAATATGCACACTGTTTTCGAGACAGTACTAAATATTGTACCATACACATCAATGTTTTTATGGGGGCTAAATAAATACCACCAAGGTAGATTGATGAAAACAGTAAATGTTCAAGTTCTAAAGGATAAATTATTGTTCAAACAATTGCAAAATATTGCAAGTTCATTTTACACTCATCTACTCGAAGTTCATGCAAAATTTTACAAATCCGGATTGAAAAACATAGAAATAAAATCAATGTTGACATAGTATACAATCGAAATTCACAAAAGAAATAATGCTATAATCTGTCGAAATGGCGTTCTTAATTTTAATGTCATCATTTACCCACAAGATAAACATCTTGCCGATTTGCAGCATGCATTATTTGCATATAATGACGATTTTACTGGCTTTTACCATGCGATCTTGAGGGAAAAAGGGATAGTCATATCGTATGATATAAAAGACCGATTTAATCGGCTAAGAACTATTGTCGCAATGTGTACAGAGCCGTATACTGTCGTCTTGCGAGAAAAAGAAGTTGTCACACTGAGGCAATTTGAAATAATGTTCAATAAAATCATGCTGGATAAAAATGAAATACTAATGGGTGCGGATCAATCAATATTCAACAATATTCAGAAGAAATACTTCTAGGCCATCATGCATTATAAATATCCAGTTTGTTTTTATCAGCCAACATCATGGGAGACACAAAACTATTGGCAACAGTGCTAGTAGACGCAGATGACGGCCCCTTCATATAAATGGCCTGAATCTGATCTGTTCCCAAAGCATAGTTGAAATATGTAAAATTAGAAATCATAACCTGCGAGACGGGCCCTGATGGAAAAAGGAACATGTTTCCATTATTTTGCCTCAACATGGTAGTGTAGGTCTGTGTCATATAGAGCAGTTCATTGATGTAAAACTTGACAATAAGGCCGTTGGCAAAATCGTTGATGGGCATGTTATCTTCGAAAACAATTGTGAGCATAAACCACTTGCCTTGATAAAGAGACATCAAGTTCTTCCTATAGAGATCGTTATCGCTTTGAATATTGGACACGTACATTTGCTCTTGCATATTGTCCACCGTGTTGAAGCGCACCACGAAATCCCATAGGTTGGTACCGAATTGTAGCATCGGACACATTGCCACATAGTCGGTGGGTGCATTGTTCACATGCGTCATCGTGTCAGTCACGTTGTAGGAGTACTTGTTGGCATCGCCTCTCAAGAAAATAGGCATATTGGGTGCAAACGCTGTCGATGACCCGATGTTCATCCATAGCGTATAGGTGAACTGTGCGCCACCGTTGATGTTTGCCGAAGGGTTGAGAGATCGCGCATTGTTAGCAAAGGGAATGACAGTGTTGAAGGTGGTGTTGGCGATTTGAGAGCTGTCCGCATAGCCTTGAATAATTGGCACTTCGACCTTGGCATTCATATCAAACGGATTGGCACCACTCAACTTGTCAGTGTTGATCATCTTGCAAGCGATAATGTAAATAATATAGACAATGATGAGGCCAAGCAAGACCTGGATAATCTTGCCACCCATTGTGTCCTTGTCCATGAATTTGTTGATCTTGTCAGTCACTTTTGCTACTTGTGGTTGCGACATTGTTTACAATCTGAAAAGAGAATAATGAAAAAAATTCTTCTATTGGTTTTGTGCAACAATAAAAGCAATAAATCCAATGGCTCCTACACCATGTAAAATGGCATGGATGATTGTGCCTTTTATCAGAGAGTGCCGTTTGTAGGAACAACTCGCTAAATACAACCCAATTGCTGATATGCCGCATGTTGCAGATATTACATAATACCAATGACTACATGACTACATGACTACATGACTGCATGACTGCATGTTCCATATTGAAATAGATATGCACAACCCTGTCAGTATCCTGCTATAGCTACGATCGAAAAATAATGCCAATCGAGAAATCAATGGGTTACGAAGTTTTGCATGATTCACAACGCTTGTTCCTACTAGAATGAGCATGGCATTCATGAGTACAAAGTCATTCGCAATATATGCTGTCAATGCCGGTGCGCAAAACAAGAGAGATGTCACACATAGCCACATTTATGTTGTAAATATAATCCAATTGTATTCTTATGTTTTGGATTTTCTAGTTGATCTGGTATACGGGACTGCGCACCCCATAATTATTCAGGCCAAAGATGGATAGCATGGATGACGGTGTGGGGCCAGCGGCGTATTGGGATTGCATTTCGGTCTGGGTTAGCGCATAATTGAAAAACTGCGTCTTGGAAATGTAGCCGGGAGTGGTATTAATCTTGTCACCGATCGCCACATTGCCATTAGTGCCCTTGATGACCGGGCGTATGCCACCAACACCTCCCACCACGTCATAAACGGTAGTGGCCGAATATAGGTCACCATCGATAAAGACATAGAGCGTAGTGTCTTGAATGACCACACCGATATAAACCCAGCGTTGGAGTGGCACATAATCAATGGCCGAAATCATATAGCCGCTGTTGAACTGGTTTGTCACTGGATCACGGGAAAGAATGCTCGAGGCCGAGTGAGAAGTGCCACTGACCGCCGAGGTGGCGATACAAATATACATTTTATTGGTGCTTTTATCAAGGAGAATTATAGGGTTGGCATTCGATGAGTAGAGGCCAGCTGTAGTGACACTGTTGCCGCGCAGCATGATCATCTTGTAGTCGGAAGTGGAATCGTATCCACTGCTCAGAATCAGCCAAAAAGTGTAGGAGAACTCTTGGCCATTTGTGACGAGTGACATTTGTGATGCGTCAATGCTCAGGGGAACCACACTTCGGTCGTCGAGTGCAATCATCTTGGCTTGGAGACTGACATTTTGCAACTTGTTCTTCTTGACCATTTGCACAATATAAATGACAATGAGTACTAGGACGAGCATTGCCACAATGATTAGAATAATGATCCAGTTTGCCTTGATGGTTTCCATCATGATTTTGGGCTTTGTTACGGCCGAAGCCACAGCCGTAGCACCTGTTTTGACTGTTGTTGCTGCTGCACTCATCTCACCTTTATGGTAGAATGATAAAAAAATAAAATAGATATAGTGGATTACTTTTTGCAAAAGTTGTATATGAATGCGTTGCAAACGAGTCCAAGATTCGACTTGTCTGTCTTTTGTTTCGTTTGATGCATCAATGCTGCCAACAATTCTACATTGCGATAATTAGTTGTTCGCAAGGCATTTAGTTTCTTATTCATGCAATAATGTTGGGCACTGCGACTCGTAATTTGTGTATATGTGGGCGGTGGGCCTTTCTTTACCTGGTAACCACTTCCGTTTAAAAGCCGAATGGTCTGGCACCGTATCAAGCCCGTGGCCTCGATCAAGTTCCAATCGCTCGTGTTGTAAGCAAAGTCCTCGAGCACCGAACAGTCCATGTAGGTTTTGGTGATCCGGTCAAAGGCAGCAGCATCTGGCTGTTTGGAATAGATCTTGCGATAGTTGTCATACATCATGAAACTGATCAGGGTCGGGTCGTTCGATATAGCTTGCTCCAAGTTTACAAGACCATCGTCTTCTGCAAATATATTCTCAACAATTTGATAAATATTCTTGTCAAAATACTTGTGATTTACTTCGTTCCCTTGCAGCATGTGGGTTATGTTGCAATCGTGTTTTCGTGCCTTTTCCTCGAACTCGGCGCCATACTTGGCAACTATTTCCGTCACGGAAGGGTTTTCAAGGCGCAATATATTTTTGCATTTCTTTTTCAAGTCGGTGAGACGGCGTTCATCCCCGGCGGCACATGTTACAATGAACAATGGCATGCCTTCAATGCATTCAATGCCTTCAGGAGTCATGTCCACCAATTTTTGAATAAAACTATTGGCATATCTGTCGTGCGAAAATAGAATATCTACGTCGTCAAAAAATATCAGCTTGTGTTTTGCTTTTGGGGCATTTGGACACACGTTAACATTGTCCGTGGTCAGAAAGTTTTCGCATTGTTGAACCAGATCTTTATGAGAATCTATATTTTCTAAATAGGGTGAAAACCAACGTATTGTATCGGCGTGATTGTTCAAAGCAATGTTGCAAAACGTGGTCTTGCCAGCGCCCACGGGACCTATGATAATGAGAAGGCGATGCTTTTGTACTGTTGCATCAGATTGCGTCAAAAATGCGTCGATCAACTTCTTGTTGTCCTTGTTGCCGAGGAACTTGTCCATGGTTAACACAATTTGATTGTTGTATGTCCTTTATACTAGTGACTAGTGACCTGTATATGTGTCGAGCACTCCACAACGCGCTTTGAAATCAGTCCAAGAAGTGTTGGTATATGTGTTGGCGTTGGCAGAGCACAACTCGCTCATGGTCTTGTACTGGGCGGTCATGGCATCGAGGTCAATGTTGCTACTGCCTGCGCCTGCACCCATGATATAAGTATACCGATTATCCGAGCCCGTGTAGGTATTGTTGCAAACAATGTGGACATTGGACGTGACACCGTCCCCACTTGGCACATTGGCATTAGATCGCACATAGTAGTCTGGACAGGTGTTGAGAAACGGGAGTGCTTTTGATGCATCTTCCTGGGCTTTCTTTACAGCTTTTTCAATCTTGTAAATATTGTACATGGCGTAGGCAATAATGCAAATCAGACCAAGAATAATTGTGGATATGAGATATAGTAGTTTCCACCCCCAGTTGAAAATAATACAGACAAATAGAGCCACGGATATCGCTTTTGCTATAATGACAAAAATCAAAGTGTTGAGGTAGTTCTGAATCGAGACGTCGGCCATTTACAGTGAGATTAGAAAAAAGTAGTATACAGGTTCCTTTTCAAGATTAAAAAAGTGGAAGATTTCAATTTCTTTAACAACAAGCAGTTAGTGAACAAGAACTTGTCTTGAAAATGCGCACTGCTCTCTACTTTTGCTCCATACTCAAGTATGCCAAAAGCATGCGCATGAAAGAGGGAGTCAAAGCCGAGGTGCTTTTTGACGCCAAGAATGATGGCTACATCACCCTTTGCTTCAAAGACTGCGTGTTCCACTCGTCGTGGCACTTTACGGCCAAGCAACCCCAGCTTGTGGTCGACGCTCGCACAGCCTTGTGCTCGGCCAAGATCAATGATGTGGACCCGCTCAACGTGACCATCGAGTGCCCATTCAAGGACATGGACAAGTACACCTTGTTTTTCAGCAAGTGCTTGACCGAGCTTGTGATCAACCGTCAGAACGCCAAGATCAAGAGCAAGGACCGCAAGTTCAAAAAGCTGGTCAAGAATGTGTAAAATGCTTTGTGCCTTTTGCTTATTGATTCATTTCCTTTCCGAAAATGTGAATATTGAAATATATGTCATTATTATCGACATACACATAATGGCAAGCATTCGCTATTTCCACAAGCTGTGCAGTTATGTGGGGGCGGGTGACCTGAAATCTGGTGTCCTTGTGGACCTTCTCTACGCTGGCAAATCGGGTGGCTACGTGTCCCTGTGCTTTGACTCGTTTGAAAAGATGGTCAACATGTCGTGGCAGTTTACCAACGAGGCGACCATGAAGGAATACATGGAAATGTTCACAACGTCGTGTGAGTTCATGGATTTGAGCCACTTGGACGAGGACATGATTGTCACCTTGAGCTGCACATTCCAGGACTTGGATGACAGGTGGAACATTGTGGAAATCATCACGTCTTTGGACATGTACGTGGTCGACCACAAAAACGTGGCGTTGACTTTTAAAAAAGGATGCGACCTTGTCTTTTGGAACATGGTCATGTAGATAGATTTTAACAAAAATGGGATTCTTGTAGTATATTGATTACAGATATCACACAGCATCAGCATGGCAACTCGCTATTTCCAAAAGCTGTGCAAGTATGCGCATGACCTCGAACCCGATGTAGTTGTGGAACTCGTCTACAAGCACAAGACAAGTGCAAGTGCCACGACACTCTTCCTCGACTCGACCAAAAAGTGCATCATCATTTTTACCAGAAAGAACAGGGCATGCAAAAGCGTTCTCGGCACTTTCCAAGACATGGGGTCACTCTTTGCATCACTTGATGATGCGGTCGACTATACCAACGTCACCGTCTCCTTTCACGTGGGCATTGATCCTGTGTTTTGCAAGGTGGCGATGAACTTGACTTGATGACTTGTACTCGCTTGCTTGTTGTTTTTATTGATTATTCGATTTCCTATGCATCTTCTACATGAACCGCTTGGCTTCGAGCTGCTTACTCCCATATGTAGCCGTGTTCTCGCCCCACGCCATCATGGTAGGAAGTGTCGAAATGTCACGTAGGTACTTGTCCCGGGCTTCCAGCTCGCTCATGATGCGCGGGACACAAAAGGCAAGCACTTGCTCGTTGAGTCGGCGGATTTGTCCGCGAACATCTACTCGACTATTGACCGAGTCCTGGAGATAGATGCCACGCATAATAATGAGCAAGTCAGTCGACGACTGTGGGCCAACAGAGCGCTTGCCACAGGTTTTATTGAGAATCATGTTTTGGATGCCTGTTTGGATCAAATCGATATTGGTCTTGCTGAAAAAGAACTCGCTCACCTCGTTCTTGGCAATGCTGCCCTTGAGAGCATCCGTGACAAAATGGGTAGGGGTCGTAAAGTTGCCATCGTAATCTTGATATCCGGTGGTTTGGTTGGCATTGATCACTCGGCCTGCCGACTGCATATTATCTATTACTCTTTTACTTTTTATTTTTTGCTTCAAAGGACGCTCTTGACATGATTCCATAGCGTCTTGACATTGCCCAAGAGGATGACGAGATCCTGCTTTTTTTCGGGGCACTTGGTCACCTTATATCGCTCCTCGATTGCTTCCATGAGATGTTGAATGGATTCCTTGTATGCTTCGAGTTTGAGTTCGTGCTTGTTGCGCTTGGCAAGCAACATCCAACCGAACTTTTCAAACATGGCACGGGTCCACTTGTGAATACCAATGTAGGTCACTTGATATTTTAGTTTGCTCTCTTTTATTGCTGATTTTGAATTCATTTTATAAATATAATAATTATTTTATTCAAGGAGACAGGGGACAGTCAATCCGACAATTGGGAATTGGTCATGTATTGCCATCATCATGGTGACATTTATTGTAGGATGCTACATGTATGCCGAGCACATTTGATTGCATTGGAAAATAATACAGGCAGTTTTTCTCTTGCATGATTGTAAAAGATGGCAAAATTTGAATTCCACAAGAACGAGCTTGTACCCTTTATTAAAAAGTATGGCTATACGGATATCGATGATGCAGCGTTTGTCAAGGTCATGATGAGTATCGAGGTCCTCATCTTTAATCTTCTGAACAATGTCCTGTATGTGACCAATTCGCTCAAGGTCAAGACGATCAAAAAGGAACACCTCATGGCCATTCTCCAAATCATGAAAGACTTCCAGAGTGGCAAGGCAGCCTCAACACAAAAAGGCGGTGAGGTAATGGCATCGGAATACTTTGGACACAACAGCGGCCAATACTTTGACCATGACGTTGTTGCTGCCATGGAAAACCATCCTTGGTCTGACGCTGGACTGACACGCACGGGCATCGAGGGGACATTTGCGGGTGGCTCGGTTGCGGCTGCTGCCAAGGCATTCATTACAAAGGACCACATCAAGGGTATTCTTGAAAAGTACAAGGCAAGTGAAAAGTGTGATTTCAAACTCGCTGCGGATGTGTATGGTCTCATCATTGCGGCAGTGGTGGCCAATTTGGACATTCTTCTCTCCGAGACTGGCAAAGTCGGTGGTGGTGGAAAAAATAAACTAACCATGGCGGTGCTCTACCGCACTCTGACCAAGAATGCCAAGAAATTTGCACACATGTCGTATGTTTGGAAATAGATTTTACAAAGGGCGAGCTTGCAAAAAAGGGTATAAACATGTAGTGTATTTTACTATATGTAAATGGCTACTGAAGCCGTGATCGTAGGAAACATCCTCAAGGTGGATGGCCTGGTGTTTGGTGAACACACATGTCACCGTATCAACAAGAATGGAAGTGGTAACAGTCATGTGCGCGCATTCATGACATTGGATCAAGTCGATGCGTTTTCCAAGTTGTGCACCATTACCATGTTTGATGAAGACGTAGACAAGAGTGGAATACAGTATGTGCGCTGCATTGTTGCAGGGAAAGAGGTGCACGTCTATAACTTCTTGACGGTGCCCCACATGGATTTCGAGTGTGAGGCCATGATGATGTCGGGGAACCAAATACAGTTCATTCTCAAGGGCACAGGCAGTGGCCGTGGCAGCTTTACACAGGTATACAAGGACATTTCCAACCGGTACACCAAGATATTGAACCCCCATGTCGCAACATGTGATATCTTACGCTACATGAAGAAAGGTTGGATCGTTTACGGGGACTCGCTCAAGGCCTTTATCGGGTTGAACGCTGGTGCAATTTGCCGGATATGTTTGCACGAGTTGGGCGGGCACAATGTGCAGTGCCATATGACAGCGTGTTGCAAAAAGACACCCTTGTACTATCACGCGCACTGCTTGGCAAAGGCCTGTCACTCTTGCCCAGGGTGCGCACAACCTTTGAGTTTAACAAAAAAAGACAGGGCGTTGCTGGCTTGTGACAACCACACATGCAGTGGCAAGCGTGCATATCATAGCATTTGACCACTGCCATACAAACATTTATTTTTTACAAATTACACCAACCAAAATATATTTGGAATGAATAAAATGGTAGCTACTTTTCAATACACGATCGAAAAGTTGGACGTAGATGGCGACGGGATTCCCGATGGTGACCTTGTGACCAAGTGGAAGCTGAATCGCAAGGGTGAAAAAGTACTCGTGTCTAGAAAGTTTGTCGCCATAAAAAAAATAAAAGAAATTGTGGATAATATTCCCCAAACGAAAGCAAAAGTAAAAAAAATAATTGTAAGAAAGACAATAAGCCAATCTACGACCCCTGTCCAAGTTCAAGACAAGACACAATTTGTACAATACATCAAACAAGGCGCAGGTACGGAAGTGGGGCGGATCGCTGTTGACTCGTTAGCTTCTGCCCTTGGTGATCTTTTCTAAAAATATAGAAATGTCATACCAAATAGAACGCACACGTTTGAAGCAAGCTACATGCTTTTGTTGGCCCAAAAAGAATAGCAACGTGTGTTGTGCAATTCGTTTAGATCATATGAATGACTTGATCTTGTATAGACGAGATTCATACGACTCGGTTCCTTTACACGTTTTGCGGTATTTCGAACCGGGTGTAAAATCAAAAATAATCAATGCCATAAGATCTCACAAGAACAAGGATTCTCCATGCATTTTACTCAAAGAAATTGTCAACGTGGAGGACATGTACAATATTGTATTTATTCCGGAAACGTTGCGCAACTATTCTGATCTTTTTGAGAGAATTGTGTATAGGAAATGATCATAAAAATTAATGTGACTTCCATGAACGCTGGTGCGAAGGCGCGTTAGATCTCCTTGCCAGATGCGATGAGCTGGTTCACGGAAAAGCTGCAGATGTAATCAATCAGGTTGCCACCCTCGCAGGGAAACTTGGGCAAGTGCACTTCGGGGTGCCAGTATGCCGCTCTGGTCATGTAGGTGATCAAGATGTTCTTGAGCGACTCTTCCCTGTTGCTAGCGATGAGGCGCACGTGGTAGATCTGATAGGCCAGGATTCCTCCGTCACCTTCCTCGCTTTCGTCCATGTAGAAGCTTTCTTGCAATTCGTCATAGACTTGTTCAGCTTCCATTGCCCAATCCAAGAGCTCGTTGCCCATCAGGTCGGCCACATCGTCGTGATCAAAGATGTCACACGGCTTCTTGTTCAAATCTTGGCGGGTAAAGTGGAACATGTTTCAGGTTACAACTTGGACTCTTTCTGTGTTTCTATATAGACTAGATTTTTCACACTTTGTTCAAGCAATAGGAAAATATCATCAAGCTAGATTTTTACTCGTAATTTAACTCAATAATAGTATCTCCAACTTGTTTAAATATGTCTTTATAAATACTTTTTTGTAATTTTAGAGTTTATACTCATTTCTGCATATTTCGCTATTTCTGGATACATCACCTCTACACGATTTATAAAAGGCGGGCGATTTGGCCATATTTCATCGAGTATAGCAGCAATACTTTTCTCCATTGATAGTTTTGAGGAAAAAATAAAAATATAAATGTAATATTCAAAAGCCCGCAGCCGCCAAGTCCTCAAGCCACATGTTCTGAATCGTCTTTTGCCTCACACTCGCAATCACCTTTTTCAGGGCCGCGATTTCGGCCTCGAGCTCCTCCACCTTGTCCTTGGTCAGGTTGTAGATCGGGATGCGGGTGAGGTAGTCGTACGAATCATTGTCCTTTTTGTACTTTTGGGTTGTGAGATAGGCAATCAGCTCGTCCTTTTTCAACTTGTGCACCTTGAGCTTCTCTGTAGTCACCTCCCTGATGAACCTGATCTTGTTGTCCAAGATGTCCATGTCCCGTTGCGACGACTCCAAGATGTACTCCTTGCGCTTCTTGTAAAAGTCGAGGCGAATTCCGTAGAAATCGTTGAGGATGTCCATGGGTGTGGCATACTTGGTAATCTGCCCCTTGCCATTGAATGCATACATGTTGGTCGTGGTCAGGCCCTTGGTTGACACCAACTCGAAAATGTTTTCAAACTTGGTGTAGCCGTTCTTGTCAGTCGTGTCTTTGGTGAGTAGGTTGTCAGTCGCCTCCTTGGAGGTAAAGTTCAAGAGAATATTGATGTTCTCGCCCGACTTGTTCTCGTAGCCCTTGAACTCAGCGACCTTGTCCAGCAACTTCTCGAGGTCCGTCTTGTAGTCAAAGGTCCATGTGCCCACAGGCAGCTCGGTGACCCGGATGCTTGTCGGCGATGCCCGCTCCCACACACCGACACTCACATACTTGTTCTCATCGATCTTCTTGACACTGCCCTTGAAGCCACGGAACCAGGGTACAAAGTCCGCATTAATGCTCGTTGAGCCCAAGAGCTTGGCCTTGATTACCTGTGCCAAATTGGCCGGGTTGTAGGCAGGAATGCACGTGCTGAAGCCAGTGCCAATACCGATTGCGCCGTTCACGAGGAGCATTGGCAATACTGGGATATAGTACTCGGGCTCGACCTTTTGGCCATCGTCCTCGATATAGGACAGGATAGGCGAGTCCAACTTGTTGAACAACTTGGGCGTGATGGGCGCAAGCAGCGTGTGGATATAGCGAGGCTGCCCTGCATCTTTGCCGCCCGTTTGTCTCGATCCAAATTGCCCATTGGGCATCAGCACATTGATATTGTTACTCCCCACGAAATCCTGTGCCATGCCCACAATCGCGCCCTGCAGACTCGCCTCACCGTGGTGATAGGCCGAGTGTTCTGACACGTAGGCGGCCAGCTGTGCCACCCTGATCTCCTCGGATGTCAGGTTCCTCTTGAAGCACGACCACAGGATCTTGCGCTGGGACGTCTTGAGGCCGTCGCACACGCTCGGCATGCTGCGGTCGTTGTCATAGTTGGAAAAGTGGATGAGCTCCTTGTTGACAAAGTCCTCGAACGTCACCTCGGTGTCAGTGTAGTCGAGAATGTCCTTGCGGTCATAGTGCGACAACCACGTCTTGCGCTCATCTGCTTTCTTCTTGTTGAACGCGAGCTCGATGTTCTCATCTGACTTTGGTGTGAACTTGTAGTTGACCAACCGCATCTCCTTGAAGTACTCCTTGGCCTCTTGGTTGGTCGAGGTGCCCAGGCCCTTGTAGTACTTGATCTTCCAGTCGCCCTTGGCCTCGGGCGTCTCCTTCCAGTTCTCATAGTCGGTCATGCTATAGAACGAGTGACTCTTGTCATTGCCCTTCCCGTTGCCCTTGCGCACCTTGATAATAGGCGTGAGCATGCTCGTCATGAACTTGACACCTGTCTTGAGGAGTGATGGCCACAGCGTGTGGAACAGGTTGAAAATGAGCCCCTTGATGTGGGCGCCGTCCACGTCCGAGTCGGTCATGAGCATGATGCGTGAGTAGCGAAGGCTGGACACATCACCAGTGGTATATACCTTTCCCGACTCGAGCCCCAAGATCTTTTTAATGTTGGCAATCTCGTCATTGTCGGCGATCCTCTTGACCGCCATGTCCTTGACATTCATGACCTTGCCCTTGAGTGGGAACACGCCATACTTGTCACGTCCCACCTCGGACAGGCCAGCAAGGGCCATGGACGCGGCAGAGTCCCCCTCTGTCAGGATCAGCGTGCACTCGCGGCTCTTGGCAGTTCCAGCCCAGATGGCGTCCTCAAGCTTGGGAATGCCACGGATTGTGTTGGACTTTTTGCCGTCTGTCTTTTTGAGTGTCTTGTCATCTGTCAAGGCACAAATCTCCATGATCTTTTGTGAGATGCCCGTCTTGAAGAGCTTGGTCATAAACAGGTCCGAGAGCTCGGCCTTGCTGCCAAACTTGCTCATGGGTGTGGTCAGCGTCTCCTTGGACTGGCTGTCAAATGTGGGGTTCACGATGGAGCACTTGATGAAAATGATCAGGTTGTCCTTGATGCTCGCCGCACGGACATTCGCGTCCTTGTTCTTCTTGACCACCATCTCGGTCATGCGCTTAACGATCTGGTTGACCACATAATCCACGTGCTTGCCGCCTCGCAGTGTGAGCAGGCCATTCACAAAGGACACTTGCTCAAACCCGCAAAAGTCGTTGTAGGACGCAAGGATCTCCCAGCGCTCGTTCACTTTCTCATAGACACGGGTGTGGTCGCTCTTGGTGCCCAGGTACAGGTCCACGTACTTTTCAAAGTCCTTGTAGATCAGCTTGACCCCGTTGAACCAGATGTTGATGTCCTTTTCTGTGACAGCACAAGCATCATAGGCCCGCTTTCTCATGATCTGGTACATGTCCTCGGGGAGGCCGCTGGGTAAAAGGAACCGCTCATAGTCGGGCAAGAAGCGGATCGCCGTGTAGGGCTTCTTGGCCGCCTTGCGAATGGACGGCTTGCCTGTCTTGAGCATGTTGTTCTCCCACTTTTGGATATAGATCTGGTGGGAGTGGGCGTCGACTGTCTCGACCTCGAACCACTTGGAAAAGATGTTGCACGCCTTGCAACCGATGCCGTTAGTGCCCTGGCCCGTGCGCTCCACATCGTCGTCATAGTTGGTGGACGTGAGCAGGTTGCCGAAAATCAGCTGCGGGACATAGACCTTGTGCTCTGGGTGCATGGCGATCTCAATGCCGTCGCCATCGTTTAGCACCTCGATCACACCGGACTCTTGGTCGATGGTGATCTTGATATTTTTCACCTGGGCCGCATCTGGCTGTGTGCGCAGGCGGATCGAGTGGTCGATGGCGTTGGCCACAATCTCGTCATAGATCTTGAAGAGGCCAGGGATGTAGTCGATCTTGCGCTTTTCCATCCTGTCGCCCTCGTCGTTGACCAACCAGACGTCAGTGGGGTCCTTTTCGATGGATCCAATGTACATGCCAGGACGGTGGAGCACGTGCTCCTGTTGGTCCATCTTGACGTACTTTTTGGAAATATCGGATTTGGGCGCCATTTTAGCTGGGCTTTTGTTGTCTATTTTTTACTCTTGATGTCTTTATATTGTTTTTATAGTTGTACAAATCAAATTTTCAACATTTTAGCTCGATATAAAAAATATTGGATTAAAATTAGTAGTAAAATATAAATGGATTCTAAAAAAACAGAAACCCCGCAAAATGTAAAAGTTACACCGTTTGGTCTTGTTATAAAATCGGAGCAACCCAAAATACCAGAATGGCCAGACAAGTATAAAACTATTGACAAACGAAAGCCAACGCTTAAAAAATAGCGTACTACCTTGTTTTTTGAAATCCTTTATCTTTTGACCATTCGCCTAGATTTATCATTTCATTGTTTATTATACCACGTATTACTATAGGTTTATTGTGATGTTGGTATATTGCCAGCATATATGCCTGCGAAGGCATAGCTTTGAACTCTGTACTATTTTTTATATAAACATACGCATTCACGGTTTGATTGTTTTCATGATTGACAACTTTAATGGTGTGTCGTGTATACCCTGTTTGAAAAGCGTCTAGTTTATCAAGTTCAATACTTGTCATTTCAATTAGAGTCCCATGTACACGATGACCTTTTGCTTTAATATCATCACGATTACATATTTTGAAGGTACACTCGCATTTAAAATAATGCCTTTAAAAGAACTCGCCGCCTTGATTGTTGCAGAAGAGGATCCCGCATTTTGCGCATATTACAACATCCCGTAGCATGTGAACTCGCACATAGCATACCAATATAAAATTATCAATCACATAAAATATATAGATGACACTTTGGAAAGCGCATCGCCGACACGAGGGCGAGCTCGCTTTTTGCAAAAAACACAAAATTTCGATTTAAAGAATCGAGTTAAAAACAATAGTAATCTCTGGGCATATTTTGCCATGTTTCCCACTCCTTGCAAGATCTCTACGATTACTGCAACTGGAAGTGTGAACACAGTCATTCACCTGGACACCTTTTACAACAATGTAGAGGTGACCGACGACATTGGCATCGTGTACATCGAGTATGGCCACGAGAAGAACGAGACCATCTGCCGCGGCTTCAACAAGATGACCAAGGTGTCTGCCAAGAAGAAGAAAAAGACCAAGCGCTTTGACAACCAAGTGACCTGTGTGGTGACCTTGAACGGCACCAACTATGCCAATGTCAAGGTCTTCAAGAATGGCAAGATCCAGATGACTGGCATCAAGACCGAGGAGCAGGGCTCGGGGATCATCGACTGCATCATCGAGAAGCTGCAGGCAGTGCACAACGCCGGATTCCCCATGGTTGTGGGAGACGTGAAAGAGTTGATCAACCTCGAGTTCAGGATCTGCCTGATCAACAGCGACTTCAGGGTGGGCTGGGAGATCAGGCGAGACAGGCTCAACAAGATCATGCAGAACAGCTATGGCATCCTGTCGTCCTTTGAGCCGTGCATCTACCCGGGGGTCAAGATCCAGTTCTTCATGAACTTGTGCAAGGACAAGCAGGACGGGGTGTGCGAGTGTGACTGCGCCTGCAACGGCAAGGGGCGCGGAAAGGGCAGTGGCTTGTGCAAAAAGATCACGATCGCGGTCTTCCAGAGCGGCTGCATCATCATCACGGGCGCGCAGACCCTGCCGCAGATCGGTGTCGCCTACGCCTACATTTGTGACATTGTCAAGAACCACAAGGGTGAGTTGGAAAAAATCCTGCCCATCATGATCAAAAAGGAGAGCGTGCTCGCAGACAAGGTCAAGAGTGAGCTCGACATTTGTGAGAACATGAACAAGTTGATTATTGTGTAAAGTTGGATTTACAGCCACAAGCATATTCGTGTTCTCAAAAAGTAGGATGCATAATATGACGTCTTGAATGTGAAACAGCGAGGGAGTTTGTTGTGGAATTTATATTTATCATTTCTTTTTTAAAGCTTGTCCTGGAAACGCCGGCGCGAGCTCGCATCACTTTTTGCTCTTTTTCTCGAGCAGCAGAGTCAGTTTGTCACTAATATCCGAAAGCAGTGTGGCAATGCTCACCTTTTCTTCCGTCATGAATATCTTGGACAGCACAAAGTAGAGTGGGTCATTGCTCAGAATGTCCGTGGTGGAAAACGAGACACCATCATCGTCCTCTTCCTCGGAAGCCTCTGACTCTTCTGATTCCTCTGTGCACTCTGATTCGGTCTCGGACTTTTCAGAGGGCGGTGGCTTTACTTTCTTTGTCTTGACCTTCTTGGCTATGGCACCTCCAGTAGTTGCGGGGTCATCGGTGACAACAGTTTTGTAAATTGGGTCGGCGGACATCTTACGATCAAGTCATTTGTTGTTCTTATATACATTTTCTTCAACAATTGTAAATGGAGCAACAAGTCATACTCGGTATTGTCGTGGTTATACTGGCTCTTGGGATGGTCATTATGGCGATGTTGCGCAAGCCGTTTGGCAACTATGTGGACTATATAATTGCCGTGATTGGCGTGCTTTTGGTTTTGCTTTCCTTGGCCAAGATCAATTGTCGCGAAAGCATTGAAGGGTTCTCGCAAATGGAGCGAATATTTCAGATCCTAGATATTAAGAATAGTGGGTCATCTGGCAGCGCGATTGCTAGTGGCGCCTTGACAACATCTGGCAACGGAAATAGCAACGAAGACCTGACCAAGTTTATCCGCAACTTGACCCTCTACTATTCCGCATTTTCTACCAGCTCTTACCCCACGTCCACCAGGCGCTGGCTCAACATATCGCCCTTTTTCGTTTCCCCTCAGACTGTTTGCCCAGATGTAAGCATGGAAGATACCAATTGCATCTTTACGGAAGTGCCGTCGTTTAGCCGAGAAAACGGATTTGGTCTCGGTGTCAACAAGATTGTGGGGCCACAATCACATCAATTGGGTATCTCGGCGAATGACGCCTTTACCATTTTCTTCACAATAGGATTCGATGATTTTCCTGATAAAACCAATATGAAAGCGCCCCTGGAGATCATCCATTTATATGCCAATACAATTTCCAACACAGGGATTGTGTTTGCCGTGAATCATAATTATAGTGTGAACAATGAGCTTGTCACGGCGGAACTACTATTCTCGATAGGGGATGTCCAGCACAAGATTCCCAATTTCACAATCAACCAAAACTACATATATTTCTTTACCATTACAAAAATAGGTTCGCACATTTTGCTAAAAGCTTATCCAAATATTGGCGAAATTTCATCGACGTCATCTTTTAATATCTTGCTTTCCGACATCAAAGTCGACACGACCAAGGACATCATGTTGTCCAATAAAGAAATGGTCTTGAATGCCAATCAAAACGTGCCTGGTCATATTTTCAACCTTGGATTCTATAACAAGAGCATACCGGATAGTATGATTAACGATCTATACATGAATATCCAGACCGAGATTCAAAAAAATAACGAGCTTTTGCAGCAATTTGCTGGGACAATTACCAACTTGCAAACCCAACTTTCAAACACCAAAGCGTGTCCTTATGGTAGCAGTGTGTGTTCGGCGTGCGTGGGTGTGACAGATTGGACCAGCATGACGAATGTTATTCTGAATGCAAATACAGATTGTCTGGCGGCGATTAACAAGTATTGTACCACCAACCATTCTCAAGATCTTTGTGCGTGCTGGAATCCATCAAGCGTGTTGTCGCAGACCAACCAATGCAAGAGTTATACGGGGATTTTCCAGGGGGGCAAGTGTGTGACGACAGATTCTATTGATAGTGAAAGTCTTGCCACAATAAAACAAAAATATAATTTGATATCTGCGACAGAGTGTCCAGCTGCCTCTTCTGCAGTGGCAGGGATGCCTGTCAAACCGATAGTTGTGCCGGCACCCAAGGTAATTGATAATCTCTATAATATAAACGCGACTGATGTTGACCTCTATAACAAGTTGAACAGCAGCTCCATGACGGCGTCCAAGAACAGTGGAACTCTTGCACCGGCGCCCACTGATAATACATCATGGACAGCGTCACTCACATCTTGGTTCAAGTAATGCTATGTTTTTGTTTAAAAATCGATAAACCAAGTATGTTGTTGGGTGCTGACTGCAAACAAGCATCATGACTTCTATCATTACAGACAATACCTTTGTGTGGGGCGACCTGCCCGCCGAGATCAAGAGACAGATCACAGATCAAGTCGACATTGACTCACGCATCAAGGGCCGGATCATTCGCAAGCTTCGTGTACCGCCATCCTTTGCGCGAGATTTGGTCAAGTGTCTGACACCAAAGTGGTGCCCGAGCGACAATGGCCCAGCTTTCAACGTGGGCAGCAGTCCTGCTCCCGGCATGCCTTCGAGGTGCCGCTACAAGCTGTACTGGTTCAACGGGACCTGGTACACGGCCAACTTTAACAACGACGGTTGCGCATCTAGCACGGACCATGTCACGTGGAAGAGCTCGGACGTTTGCTAGATCGCGCTAACTTCGTGTCAACAAGGCGGACGATCCCCCCAAAAGTTCTCGTACTCTTTCATAGTACTAGACGGAAACTCGCTGGAACGCAAGATTTCCTCTTGTCCCCTCACGGGCAGATGCGACTTGTAAAAGGCCGGGCCAGTGCGGGTTCCAGGATAGGTCAGAGTGCGATAGGGAATGCTATCACATAGTTTGACATTTTTTCGGACAATTGTATAACCGTTGTGATAGGAAAAGTAAATGGTGGGAGGGATGAGGAGGGTACCTAGGCCCACATAATATGATGCTGGAACCTGGAGCTCGAGTGAAAACGTATTGTCGTGTCCCAACTTGATGCTGCCAATGTTGGGCGAGTTGTCAAAGGCAAAATGGGCGCTTGGGAAAGGCAGTCCGGAACCGGAAAAGGACGTGCGGCGATCAATGGGGGCGGCAGCTGCGAACGTCAGGATGGAATCTTTTACGTGCTCTGTCACGTGTCCGCTCACTTTGACAAATTGTTTATTTTTACTAAACTCGGAATTCACCTGCATTTAATATACTGTGTGAAAAAATAAGAAATCAAAAAGAAAAGTATGGCATTTAATCGAAAACACACATGCAAATTACCGCCACGTCGTATGTAAAGCGGCTCCCTTTTACAAAAGGTGTCTTGTGCCAGGCCGCGATGAACCCGTCCATGAACTCTCGTGTCAACGACGGTTCCTTCTTTTCGAGGTACTTGCATATGTGCTCCGAGGCCATGAATGTTCCAAATGTCGAGTAGAGGAGCCTCATGGTCGTGATCTGGCTCTTGAGGTAATGGAGAAAGTCCGTATTGTCCATGTTGTACGAACGAGTCCTCTTCATCATCAATTTCACGTTTTGCTTTTATGCCTACAAAAACAATTTACAAATTTCATTTTTTTAAATATATATAAGAGTTGTAAAACTATATTATGCAGTGAAGCAAGTCACAAATCAGCGATATGAAGACCGACTTTGCTTATTTTGGGTTCAATACTATTACTTTGTTCGCAAGCAAGTTGGCAGCATGCGCGGGCATGAATGTTTACAACCCACAGAGCGAAATCGCGGAGCAGCTAGCATGTAGATTGAAAGGTATGGACCATGTCAGCAAAGAAGACGAGGCGGAAATGGCATATACAGAGCTCCCTGTAGAGTATATCGCCAAGTTGGATAAGGTGCGCAATACATCGTACCCTTCTGCTAGTGATGGCCAGGCTGCGTTACAAGAAATGAATGAAATCATGGTGGAAAAGCCAAAGCGCATCAAGGAACTCCAAGTGTTGGTGAAAAATGTAAAGGGCAAGGAAAAGGCACGTGTGGAGCGGGTTCTAGCTAGTGCTAGTGCTAGCGAGGATGATGACGAGGAATGCGTTGTGTCTACTGCAGCAAAAGAGCTCAAGTCGCTCACACATGCTAGCACTTTTGAAAAGGCAATGGAACAAGTGCAAGTGGTCCCAGAGAATGTTGTCAACCTTGTGCAAAAGTCAGTCTATACCAAGCACGGCACCGAAAAAGAAGAAGGGATTCGTAAAAAGATGGAGGTGTCCATGGGACACATTGACAAGAACAAGAACAAGTTCGTCACGTCCAATGAGCCATTCATTATTCTACAAAATAGTGCAAGAGACAGTAAGAAGAGCATGGAGATATATTTGGGTGGCCGCCACGATGGCATGACCCAAGACAATCGAGTGGTCGAGATCAAGACAAGACAGCGCAGGTTCCTCGGGACACCCATATACGAGTTGGTGCAAGTCCATGCCTACATGTTTATTTACAACACTGAAATGGCGACGATTATCGAGAGCTTTAATGGGGAGGAGCGATCACATCATATCAAGTTTGACCATGAGTTGTGGTCCGAGATAAAAAATAAGACGGCCACATTTTTCGAGAAGCACTATGTGCTATCCAATTGAAGTAATATATCTATGTTGTTTTTGTTCGGCCACCCAATTGTTCATGTCTTTGCGAACATACATGTCGCATTGAATAGTTGCCCTCCAACCATGATTGACATATGTCTTTTGTAGTTGGTACACAAGCTTTGGCAATGTCGTGTACAACTCGATCAGATCAGCGAAGCATTGTTGTTGGAGTTTATCCATCTTGCTCGTGTCAGTCGATGTGGCGTTGTTTCCATATATCATGTGGGCAAATACACATCTACTCACGATGCCATATTCGGCACCCCATCCCCACAACCATTGCAGATGAACTGTATTTATCTCTTTCATATGCTTTGATTGTAATGCTTTGATTACATCTGAAACAATGCAAATATACACTTGTTTGTCAAATGAGCTGCGATCAACAAAAATCGTGCATGGACTTGTCTTTGTGACAAACACTACATCATGGATAGTGTCATTCGTCAAAGATGTGACTTTGATTTGGGCAGTATTGCCGATTTTCAGGTCTCGCAAAATTGATTCCATTTGTGTTCTATTCCATTTTAATTTTGGAAAACATCTTGGAAGGTGTGAAAGTTGGTCACGCCCACTGCCCTATGGGTATCCCCCGCGTATTGCATTATTGCAAAAACGACAAGTTTAAAAGTGCAATGATATTCCGCCAAGACTCGTGAAAATATAGATGCCACATGGTCCGGTGGGCACTTCCACGCCCCACATCCGAGTGCGCCAAGGACGACACAGTCATGGCCATTGACCGCCGCGATTTGCAAAATGTTGCGCACTTTTGTTTCAAGCCGTCGCTCGTCCTTTTGGGTGAGACGAGGTTGTTGGGTGGTTTTGTCGTATAGGCAAGGTGGACACTTGATGCCAGGCACTGATATGAACGAAATGATGTGCTCGTCGCTATAGTTGGCCCAACCGTGAGCTTCTGATGCCTTGATGACATGCACATCGGGCGAGTAGATGCCCTCGTCATCCTCGATAGGGTACATTTTGAGTTGAAGGGTATTGTGCAGTGATGTGCGGCGGAACAAGGACTCCTCTTGCGCACCCGATCCTAGCTCGACATAGCCACCTGGGAGCTGGTTGTCTGCCAAGTTGAGGACAACGGGGTTGAATCCCTGGCTCTGGTAGAGGAGCCCACAGTCAAGCGAGTCCATGTCGTCCACTTTTACCACGGTCTTGTGCTCGGTTTGTGGCAGCACGTTTGGGACGTATTTTGTTTTTACAGAGGGCGGAGATTGCAAACCTTCATTACTCACACGCATCTTGGTGTCTTTCCAACATTCGATTCGCTGAAAATGGGTGCCGAATTGCTTTGCCGTCATGGCTGGATTACAATCAATCATATTAAAGCGTTTTAAATGAGTATTGCACGAATTGTTTAAGTTCTGTAGTAGTTCAAACTGAAATACTCATCATAATTCTTTGTTGTATATATTATTATATATTGTGCTAGTATAAAATGTCAATTGTATGTGAAAATAAAAAGACTCAAATAAATAAAATAGATTCTTGTATTTCTATTATAGAAAATATTATCAAACCTCAACAAGGTGGTAGGAAATACAAATATACAAGAGGAGGAGGGGGTAGTACACCTCGTAAAATCTAAAATGAAACACTTTAAACTTCACGTGCGTATTCTCTATTAGCCGTAAAGGCATGTGGTTGAAAAATCAACCTAGTACGACAAACATTACGTTAATGATTGGACGTCCA
>Ga0316220_1001056_pt1 | contig 32886 bp, 32 predicted proteins | sample TBH18005metaG_FD_203632 | JGI IMG/M metagenome (GOLD analysis project Ga0316220, IMG submission 203632) | Freshwater microbial communities from Trout Bog Lake, Wisconsin, USA - TBH18005 | ecosystem: Environmental > Aquatic > Freshwater > Lake > Hypolimnion/Profundal zone | place: USA: Wisconsin...
GAGCGCGTTATATTCGGCCTCAAGCGCCTCGACATCGTCGCCATCCTCGGGTCCGTCGATGATTTCCGCGATCTCGGTCATGCGATCCGAAATCTCGTCCATCCGAGCAACCGCTTCAGCACTGGGTTCGGCACGCCGCGGCCAGTAGGCGTGAAGCTCCTTGGTGTCATCGTAGGTGACATGGGTGGCCAGGGTCGGCTTAACCCAGGCCAACTTGCTGCCGAGTTCGGCAACCTCCGCTTCAAACGCCAGCTTCTTGGTCGCCAGATCCATGGCGAGATCGCCATCGAGCCACTGGCCTTCCCCTTCGGCCGCGAACAGGTCGCGCTCGATACGACCGCCGCAGGCCACATATTCGGCTTCGCCGACGAAGCGCGCGATGGGATGGTCAGCCGACAGCGCCTCTTCGGCGATGGCCCGGCGGATCGCCTGCGGATTGTCGCCCTGCCAACTCGTGGACAAGCGCTCCCACGCGGCCAGTTGGCGTTCGCGGTCGCCGGTCGAGCCATAGGCTTGTGCCACGTCGAGCGTGATCTCGCCCTCGGCCAGAGCGGCAAAGATAGGCTCGGCAAGGTCAGCGAGGCGCAGCCGGCCTTGGACATGGCGGACCGTAACGCCGAAACGGCGGGCCACGGCCTCCGCGTCAGTGCCCGAAGCGATGATATCCTTATAGGCCCGCGCCTCGTCTGCAGGGGTCATCGCTTCGCGGAGGAGGTTTTCAGCAAGGCTGATCTCGCGGGAGGCGGCGTCCTCATTTTCGCACAAGCGCACGTCGATGGCGTAATCCTTGGGCAAGACGCCGCGTTCGATCAACAGGCCGATGGCGCGCCAGCGCCGGCCGCCCGCGTGGACATCAAAGAGGGTCTTTTTGCCCGATGAGGGGCTGACGATGAGCGGCTGCAAAAGCCCATGTTCGGCGATGCTGGCAGCAATTGCCTCGAGGCCGGCGTTGCCATTGGCCTTGCGGACGTTGCTTGTCGAGACGCGCAGCTTGGCATGCGCAATCGTGGTGGTCTGCATGAAGGGTCTCCGGACCAGTTCCGAGGCCCGGATCATGGGATGCTTTCATCTCCCAGGGGGCCTCGCCCCCATCACCTCCTTCTCCTCTCTCCCTGGTGCGCGTTTCCGCCAAGGACAGAGCATAGATCGACCTCGGACCAGACGTCTCATGTCCGACTTTTACGAATGCAGGGCATGTCCCAAGCAAGCTGCTGATGCGCGCGACGGTTGACGAATCACGACAGATCGTTCTTTATATGTTCCATAATGAAGATCCTAATAGACCCTATCCTGCGATTGCCCGACGCTCCCTCAAAGCTGCTGCTGAACGCCTTCTCCTCCAGCGTTCCGGCGGGATTTCCGTCGCCGGCAGATGACCACATTGAAGGTAAGCTCGATCTCAATGAGCATTTGATCCGCCGACCATCGGCAACTTTCTTCGTCCGGGCATCCGGCGAATCCATGCGGGATGCCGGTATCTTTGATGGCGACCTGTTGATCATCGACAGGGGAATCAGCGCGAAGTCCGACGACATTGTGATCGCCTCAATCCACGGCGAACTGACCGTCAAACGGCTTCGGCAATCAGCGGATGTGTGGCTGCTGGTCCCGGAGAACACGAATTTCCCGGCCATACCCCTTGATGACACCGGCTGTGAAATTTGGGGCGTCGTGACACACAGCATCCGGCGGCATTGTGGACGCTGATGGCCACCTTCGCCCTTGTGGACTGCAACAACTTTTATGCCTCATGTGAACGGCTATTTCGGCCAAATCTGAAAAGCCTGCCGGTGGTGGTCCTGTCCAACAACGATGGGTGCGTGATCGCTCGTTCGCAGGAAGCCAAAACTATCGGCATCGGCATGGGCGCGCCGCTGTTCAAAATTCGCACCCTCGTGGAAGAGCATGGCGTTGCCGTCTGCTCCTCCAATTATGCCCTCTATGGCGACATATCCGAACGCGTCATGACGATGCTGGGATCGAATGCCCCGAGCCACGAGGTCTACAGCATCGATGAATGCTTCCTCGATCTCGACAATCTCGGCGTACCAGACCTGACCGCTTGGTGCAGCAGCCTGCGCCGGGACACCTATCAATGGACCGGGATTCCGGTGTCCATTGGTGTAGGGGGCACAAAGACACTCGCGAAACTGGCCAACCGACTGGCCAAAAAGTCGACCAAGGCTGGCGGCGTCATCGATCTTGCCCATCATCCAGAATGGATTGACGCTGCACTCCGAAAAACCCCCATTGGTGATGTTTGGGGTGTTGGTCGCCGCTGGTCACAGATGCTGGAAGAGCGGGGCATGGTGACTGCCCATGATTTTGCGCATGCCCAAGATGGCTGGATCCGGCAGAAAATGGGGGTTGTGGGGCTGAGAACTGCCCATGAACTGCGCGGCCACGTCTGCCATGCGCTAGAGGATCAGCCGCAGCCCAAGCAAACCACATGCTGTTCACGCAGCTTTGGCGCCACCATCACCGACAAATCTCAGGTCCATGATGCGTTGATGCAATTTGCCGAACGGGCGGCGGAAAAGGTCCGGTCTGCCGATCAGGTCGCCGGGGCCATGCAGATTTTCATCAGAACTGACCCATTCAATCCAAACGCCGCGCAGAAATCGCTGTCGGGGTCTGTCAGCTTTGCCCAGCCCACATCGGACGCCAGGACAATCACTGGCGCTGCGACCCGTATTTTGGAGCGCATATGGCGCGAAGGATTTGCGTGGAAGAAGGCTGGAATTCTGCTGCTTGACCTGTCCGTCAAAGGTGCCGCCCCGTCATCGCTATTTGATGCCGTCGCCAATCTGGATGATGGGCTGATGTCCGCCATGGATCAGATCAACGCAAAATTTGGGCGAGGCAGCATCAAGCTGGGCTTGGCTGGCAAGGATCAGGATTGGCGCATGAGACAGGACAACCTGTCGCCTAGTTTCACCACAAGGTGGGCTGATCTTGCCAGTGTCAGGGTTGGATAGCCGAGCTGACATGACACACGGGTCAGCACTTGGCTCGCCGCGTTTCATGCGGTATTATTTCAAGCATGGCGCATGAACTGGACGACATACTGGCCCAGACCGACTGCCCTGTCTGCGGGCATGAACTCAATGTGAGTTACAAATCGATGCGCCTCGGGTGCACCGTAGAATGCCCGAGTTGTGGGGAAACCATCCGGCCCATAGACGACACGCCCATCGGCAAAATCCAGCGGCTGATCGACGAGGTCTGACCTGCCTTGCGGCCGTGGCGGCGCAATTTGCTGCACAGCCTGGCTGAGGCTGAATTCTTTCGGCTGCGCTGGTCGCAACCGATCCTTGCTACCAGGGTGGGGCAAGTTCAACCAAGCCGAAGCGCGTAGCTTTACTTTTTTGAAGGCTTGATATATATTCTCTTCAAGGAGAATGTTTATGCAAGCCGCCCGCCTGTACTCGCCCGCAGAGGCTGCCGCGCTCGCCGATATCGCCGTCAAGGCGGTCAACAACGCGATCGACAAGCAGATCGTAATGGCCGTGCGCCGCACCGCGCGATCCGGGTTGCAATCCCGTCAGCGCTCGGTGTCAGCCGACGGCCTGCTGCAACTCAAGCTATGGTCGCAGGTCGGCAGCATTCTCTCGCAAGAGCGCCGTGAGCGCTTGTTCGAGGCGATAAAGCTGCAACCCGAAGCATCTCAGGTGCGTGCCGACGACCTGCTCATCATCGACGTGGCCGAAGCGCGCAAACAGATCGCTTCGCGCACTCAGGATCTGGAACAGGCCGAGGCCATTGTCGTGCAGCAGAAGGCCGTAATGGGCGGGGAGCCGGTCTTCAAGGGTACGCGCATTCCGGTTCGCCTCATCGCCTCGATGCTCGACGAAGGGGTGAGCGAAGAGGAAGTTCTGGCTGGTTATCCCAAGCTGGATTCACGGCAATTGGCGCTGGCGTCGATCTGGGCTGCGGCACATCCGCGGCGGGGTCGCCCCAAGCCCTTGAAAGACGATACGCTCGTCCTCAAGCAGACTAGGCGGGTGTCACTCAAGCAAGCCTCTGCCGAGTTTGGCGCGGCGCGTCTCCGGTGAAATTCCTCATTGATGAGTGTCTTCACACTTCGCTGACCGAGGTGGCGACAGAGCGCGGGCATGAGGGCCATCACGTCGTCTGACTTGGCCTGAGTGGCGAGGCCGACTGGGATCTCATGCCCCGCATCGTCGAGAACAGCTTCACTTTCGTGACGAACAATGCGGCGGATTTCCGCAAGCTGTATGCCCGCGAGGACGTCCATGCCGGCCTTGTCATCATTGTGCCGCAGGTGCGGCCCGCCTTACAGCGTGAGCTGTTCGAGGCGGTGCTAGATACGCTGGCGGGTGGCGACGACCCGATCAACGAGGTGTTCGAGGTCTGGATCGAGAACGATGAGATCGTGATCGATCGCTACGCCATGCCGACATAGGCACGGGTGTCAGGCGGCCAGCTTCGCCACGATCTCGCGAGCACTGTTCACCGGCATAAACAGCCGGGTCTGATAGGCAATGATTTCGGTAAAGCAGCCCTTGGCCTTCCACGATGCCAGCGCGCGAGGATCGAAGCCCAGCACTTCGAGGCGCTGCTCGCCATTGACCCGCGAACGCTTGATGCTGGCGCCTGACAGCGCATCGATGGGAACAACCTTGCCGCCCAGCGCCGCCTCGACCAGTTGGTCTGGCGACAGCACAATGCGATCGCCGAGCCCAAGTTTGTCCAGCAACATGTTGACCGCGTCTGCGGGCACGATGCGCCCCAGCAGCGACCGCCCATCCTGCGTTACAAGGCGACGGACCTGCGCCTCGTCGCCCAGCAGGTTCCAAATCGGCAGCAGGCGCCCGGTCGCGAGGTAGAACCGCTCGGTATAAGGACGCGTCGCCAGTTCGGTGGCCTCTCCCTGCCAGGCCTCCTCGAATGTACCGCGCTCGCAATCATCCCAATGGCTCTCGGCCAATTCGTCGGCCGTGATCCAGCTTCGCCCGCCGGGCCGGTGCAGTGTAAAACTGGCGACCGGCGTGCCGTCGTCCATCAGGCGAGTGCGGTCAGGCATCAGTGCGGCCACGCGCGACGATCGGCCATTGCGCAAGAGGCGGGTCTTGGCTCCGATGCGCTTGGCGATGTCGGACAGCGGCGTGATCTTCGGCGCCCATTGCGCCTCGATCGTGAGCAACTGGGTCGAGGCGCCATTGGGGTCCTCGCGCAGAACGCGCTCCTCAACCGTGGTCAGCTTGTCGGCCATCAGTGTTTCGACGCCGGCATCGAATGTGCCCGCCTTGCGCGCCGCGTCGATCCGGGCCTCAACCAGGCCCAGGAATTCATCGAAGACCGCGTTTTGCAACGCGATGGGTAGCGCCAAAATTCGGTTCAGCCAGCGCGGGATCGGCGGCAAATTGTCAGTGAGCGCGCCGTCCTGCTCGAGCTTCAGGCCTGTCCGTTCGCAGAAGTCGGCAAAGCCGACGCTGGTGAGCTTGCCCTGATGGAGCAAATGATACCAGCGGGTCAGTGCCTCGCGGGCGTATTCGCTCTCGAGGTTGTCGGCCGGATCGAAGAGGTTCTGCCCGCCGGTCTGCCGCTGGCCGCGTGTCAGCGCGCCAAGGGCGTCAAGGCGGCGGGCGATGGTCGAGATGAAGCGGCGCTCGCCGCGGCAATCGGTGGTGACCGGGCGGAACACCGGTGCCGACGCCTGATGGGTGCGGTTGGTCCGGCCAAGGCCCTGAATGGCGCGATCAGCACGCCAGCCCGGCTCGAGCAGGAAGTGCATCCGCCGTTGCTGGTTCTTGGCATCCAGGCTCGCGTGATAGGATCGGCCCGTGCCACCGGCGTCCGAGAAGACGAGAATGCGCTTGGCCCCGCCCATGAAGGCATTGGCATCGGCAAGCGATTGGTTGGCCGTGCGCGATTCCAGGCGCTGGCTGCCATCCGGCAAGGTCACGAGGCGGCGACTGCGCCCGGTAATTTCGGCCACGGCATCCGTGCCGAAGCGCGAAATGATGGCATCGAGCGCGGGGACGATTGGCGGCAAGGCACCGAGCAGTTCCAGCGTATCGGCCTTGATGCGCAAGGCTTCTTGCGAGTGGACGGGATTTCCCGCCTCATCGAACATCGGGCGCGAACGCTCATTGCCGTCCTCGTCCCAATAGCTTTCCATGGCTCGCGTCGGGAAAGCATTGTCGAGGTAGTCGGCAACGATCTCGCGGGGCGAAAGATCAAGCTGGATCTCCGCGCGATCTTCGGCGGACAGGTCGGCCAAGCGCCGATCAAGCAAGGCCTCGGCGGTCGAAACGAGTTGGATGACGATGCTATGGTCTGTGGCGAGCCCTTCCTCGATCGCCGGGAGCAGCGAGGGCAGTTTCATCGACAGGAGAAGCTGGCCGAAGAACCGCTGTTTCGAACTTTCGAAGCGTGAGCGGGCCGCAGATAAGGCCTGCCCATTGAGCGTTTTGCCCTCCAGCGGATCGGTTACGCCCGACGCGCCCAACGCCTCTTCAAGGTTGCGGTGGATGATCGCCCAGGCATCGGCATAGGCGTCGAAGTCGCCGATCTGGCGCGGGGTGAGCGCGTGTTCGAGGATGTCATATTCGACGCCAGCGTAGGACAATGCCCGGGCCGTGTAGACGCCCATCGCCTTCAATTCGCGTGCGACCAGTTCCATGGCCGCAATGCCGCCCTCGCGGATGCGGGCGATAAAGGAACTGCGGTCGGGAAAGGCCGTCCCTTCGCCCCACAGTCCGAGTCGCACGGCATAGGCCAGATTGTTGACGTCGGAAGCGCCAGTGGCCGAGGCGTAAATCACGCGTGCGCGCGGCAGACGGTTTTGCAATTCGACGCCCACAATGCCTTGCTGCGAACCCTTGGTGGCGCCGAACCGGCCTTCACCGCCGGCAACGCCGCCCATGGCATGGGCCTCGTCGAACAGGATCAGGCCGTCGAATTCCGGCGTCAGCCATTCGAGCAATTGCTGGAGGCGGGTCTTCTCGCCGGTGCCGCTACGCAGCGTCGCATAGGAGGCGAAGAGGATGCCGTCGGCCTGACGGATCTTTGCCTCGGGCTTGATTTTCGAGAGGGGCTGAATGTCGAGCACCATACCGCCCAACGCCTGCCAGTCACGGCGGGCATCCTCGATCAGCGCATTGCTTTCGCTGATCCAAAGATGGCGGCGGCTGCCGCGCAGCCATTGATCCATTAGGACCGATGCAAGCTGGCGGCCCTTGCCGGCGCCGGTGCCATCGCCAAGGAAGAACCCACGCCGATAGGTAGCGCCGTCCGCGTCCGGCACCAGTTCAAGACCGCGTTCCGGAATGCGATAGCGACCGGGCAGATCAGAGGACGTTGCGTCAAGCGCGTGGACCAAAGTTTCCAACTGGGCGCGGCTCAGCACCCGGTCACGGATTACCTTGGCTGGCAGTTGGGGCACGTAACTGGGCGGCGGCAATGCGACGGAGGCCATCGCCGATGATTCCACCAACGGGGTCGGGTGATCGGCGGCATCTGCGAAAATCAGGCGTTGCGGTCGATAAGCGACATAAACGCCGACCGCCTGTTCGGCATCGGCGATGGTGTCGCGCAAGCTGTAGTCCAACGGCGTAGCGTCATTGGCCCCTGAAGCTGGCGACATTGGCCTCGCGGATATTGGACGCGCTGCCGAGAAGCCGCCCAACAGCACACCAGATTTTGGAACCGCATTGGCCTGGACCGTGGCGACAGGCTGTCCATCCTCCCCCAAGGTAAGGCGCGGCGGGCATTTTGCGAGGAACGGCAGCAAGTCTGCCGCATTGGCACGATTGATCACGGTGGTGGAAATCGCGCCCGGTCGCTTGTCGATGACCAGCAGCCGGATTGGAATCGAAGTCCCGTGGCGGGCGAAGGCCTTCTCAAGCCGGGCGTTGAACACAACGCTTGCCACCTGGAGCACCCGCTTGAACACGTCCGATTGGCGACCTTGGGGTTGGAAGCCATCAGGCATGATGGCGACGAGGCGGCCGCCAGGCCGCAGGGCACTGAGCGCCGCAGCCAAATGGCGGGCAGCAGCGGCAGCATCCTCCTGTCCGGCCGCATTGCGGGCGAAAGGCGGGTTCATAAGCACCACGCTCGGACGCTCTTCCAGATGTGCGCCGATGCGGGCCGCGTCGAAGCCGGTCACGGCGGCATCCGGAAATAGGTGCCGCAGGATAGATTGGCGCAGGGGATCGATTTCGTTGAGGTGGATTTGAGTGCCAGGACGGGTCCAGATCGCGAGCATGCCGGTCCCCGCGCTGGGTTCCAGAACTTGGTCATCGGGCTGCAAATCCGCAAATTGCGCCACCAACCATGCCAGTCCCAGCGGGGTCGAGAAATGCTGATGGCTGATCTGCTCTTCGCTGCGGACCGTCTGGGTCGGCAGTCGGGCTTCCAGCGCCGCCAGTGTGTCCAGCGCCTCAACTGAATTTCGCGGTAGTTCCAACTGCCGCAAGGCCAACATCACCGCCGTTTCCACCATCTGGAAACTGTCTCGCTGCGACCAACCCCCTTCGGCCGATGTGGAGCCGAAGGCTTTCGCCATCGCCGCATTCATCATGCGCCGCGTGATCCTTTCGCCATGCCTCAATGCTGGAACCAGCATCTGGGCTGCGGCGACAAGGCGATCAGCAGCGGGCAAGGCATCTGGGCTTCGGGCAGTCATGGGCGCGGTCCTTTCGAGTCAGATCAACTTCGAAAGCTCCGCTCCCACTCTCACTCTTCCACCTGTTCACCTGTTCACTTGTGGACATGTGAACCACACCACCCGGCGACGTCAGGCAATTTGCAAAAAAGCCTGCGTCGCGCTGCTGATCCGTCGCGCGCGGTGGCGTAACTGGGTAAATCCGCGCGGCGGAAAACCCCAATCGAGTTTCGTGATCTGTCCGGCGGCAATACGCGGCGCTGCGGCCAACTCCGATACGGCACCTATCATGCCGCCCGCCGCAAGTGCTTCCAGCACCGCTCCGTTGGAGGGTAATTCCAGTCGAACCTTGAGATCGCCAATTGTCAGCCCGACCTTGCCCAGAGCTTCTGCAAAATGGGCGCGGGTGCCCGATCCGTCTTCGCGCAAAACCCAAGCCGCATTCCGCAGATCCGATTCTGCCAGCTTTCCAGCCACCAGCGGATGGTCGGGCCTTGAAAACAATCCAAGCCGGTCTTGCCCAACAAGCTTTTGGTCCAGCAATGGCTCACGCACCTCGCCCTCGACAAAGCCGAGATCAGCATCGCCTGCCAAGACTGCTTCACCGGCCTCCTTGGTATTGCTTACCTGCAAGACAAGCGAAATTGCAGGCCACAACTCGGCAAAGCGAGCCATGCGCGCGGGCAGCCAATATGTGGCGACGGTCTGGCTGGCAGCGATATGCAAGGAGCCACGCCGCAATCCCGCCAGATCATCTAGCGCACTGGCTGCATTCTGGGCGCTTGCAAGAACGGCGCGTGCCTCGGGCAAGAAAACCCGACCCACTTCGGACAATTCCAGCCCCCGGCCAACCCGGTCAAACAGGTGGAGCCGATGGCGGCCCTCCAGCGCAGCGATAGCGGCGCTCACCGAGGGCTGAGTCAGGTTCAGCTCCTGCGCCGCGCGGGTCATGTTCAAAATGTCGGCTACGGCGACAAAAATGCGAAGCTGTTCAAGTGTCATTCGATAGATTTATCCTATTGAATATAGATAATCAATTGATTGGATGTTGCACAACCTCAGGACCATTGAGGCGACATGACAGCATTCTTCACAGCAAAACGCGCATTGCCCGGCCTAGCCTTGTGCGCAGGTATCGCCTTGCTGGCCTTCGGGCTTGAGCGATGGGAGATTGCCGTCTGGGGCCACGCCTGGCTTGAAGCTCTAGTGTTGGCCATTCTGGCTGGCGCCTTGGTCCGCACCAGCCTACCCTTGCCTGACCATGCCCAAACCGGCATTCGCATCGCCGCCAAATCGGTCATGGAGGCTGCAGTTGCCTTAATGGGTGCCTCAACAAGCCTCGGCGTGCTGGCAAATACGGGTGTGGCGTTGATCGCGGCGATTGCAGGCACGATCGCCCTGACGATCGCTGTGGGGTATAGGATCGGGCGCGCTCTGGGCCTTTCGGACAGGATGGCGATGCTGGTCGCCTGTGGCAATGCCATATGCGGCAATTCAGCGATTGCGGCCGTGGCTCCGGCTATCGACGCGGATGGTAAGGACGTGAGCGCAGCGATTGGCTTTACCGCCGTGATGGGCATTGGCGTTGTGCTCGGGGTGGCCCCCTTGGCTGTGGCGCTGAAGCTTTCCGCCGTACAAGGGGGCATGCTGGCGGGCATGACAGTCTACGCCGTGCCGCAGGTCTTGGCTGCGGCCAACCCGCTGGGCGTGGTGGCAGTTCAGACCGGCGCCGTAGTCAAGTTGGTGCGGGTGCTGATGCTCGCGCCTGTCGTGGCAATCCTCAGCCACATCTATGGCAATGAACTGAGCCGTCCCGATAAAGGCGGCGTTGGGCGCTTTGTGCCCGGCTTCATCCTGATCTTCGTTGCGCTCGCTGTGCTGCGGTCGGCGGGCGCGATCCCCGATGGCGCCGCAGCAATTGCTCACAATGCCAGCCTGCTGCTCACAGTTCTCGCGATGGCTGGTCTTGGCCTCGGCGTGGACCTGCGATTGGTGGTGGCAGCCGGCCCGAGAGTCACGGCCAGCGTCGCGGCATCGCTGATCGTGCTTGTCCTTGGCGCGCTTGGTGTGATCCGGGTACTGGGTTGACAGCTGATGGCGCGCGACCGGCGGGTTTGTTCCAATTTCTACCGGAAACTGCCACAGGGAGCTTGATTGTCCTGCGCTTGACCGATCAGCCGACCCAACCCAAACGTCATCCGCTACCCGGAGTTGCCCATGACCCAGTTGATCCAGATCCCTGCCGGCCACACTCTCTTCCGGCCGGGGCAGGAGTGCCCTGGTTTTGTGGTCGTCCACAAAGGCACGGTGCGCGTCATGCTGACGGCTGAGAATGGCCGGGAAATTGTGCTTTACCGAGTCCAACCGGGCGATGTCTGCCTTCAGACGTTCAGCGCGCTGGTGCATGGCACCGCCTATTCCGCCGAAGGATTGGCAGAAACGAATCTGGAGATCGAAATTCTCCCGCCAGCGGAATTTCAGGCCAGGGTCATCCAGGACGGCCCCTTTCGCGCTCGCCTGTTCGGGGCGGTTGCCGACCGCTTTTCCGATCTGGAGCGGTTGGTCGAAGATGTGGCCCTGATCGGCATTCCGGCGCGTCTGGCGCGTACCCTCTTGCGCATGGCCGATAGCGAAGGCCGCGTGATTGCCCGTCATGAAGAACTTGCCAGCGAAATTGGCTCGGCGCGCGAAGTGGTCTCCCGCCAGCTTGCCGTCTTCGCCCGGGGCGGTTTGATCCTGCTAGGCCGCGGCGAGATCAAGCTGACATCTTCCGCAGGCCTGCAAGCACTGGCTGGAGAAGAATAAACTGCCCCCGTGTGATGATGTCACAGACACCTGCGTCTTCATGGCATATTCCTACTTGATCATCAGGAGGGATTTGACATGCGTAACGAAGGAGGCCTTGACCGGCTCTTGAGAATTGTTGTTGGGCTGGTCTTGCTCGCATTGGTCTTTGTTGGGCCAAAAACCCCGCTGGGCTGGATTGGCGTCGTGCCATTGCTCACTGGGCTGGTTGGCTTCTGCCCTGCCTATCGGATTTTCGGCATCAGCACCTGCGGCATTCGCCGATAATTTAGTCTTTTTTTCGAGACCCAAGCGCGGGCGCCGGACAGGGCGCCCCGTTTGTTTGCATATCCGATATGTGATCGCACAGGTCGCACATGGCATGAATAATCCCGGAAACGATGGGATCTTTCAGGCGATACCATCGCACCTGCGCATCAATCCGCACCGCCACCACATCCTCGGCCCGCAAAAGCGCTAGATGCTGCGATACGGACGACTGTGACAGTCCGGCAAGTGCGACCAATTCATTGACGCTCACCTCGCCTTCATCCATCCGGCACAGCATCAACAGACGCTCCGGATGGCTCATTACTTTAAGGCGCGATGCCATAAGGGTGGCATTCGCCTTGAGCTGGGTCATGTCAGTAGGTTTCATAGCGCAGCTTTCGTGGCCGGGTTTTCATCATCCCGCAAGACCACATAGATTGCCGGGATCACGAGCAGGGTGAGAAGGGTCGAAGATGCTAGGCCAAACAGCAGCGAAATCGCCAAGCCCTGAAAGATCGGATCGGAGAGGATCACGCTGGCGCCGATCATGGCAGCAGCAGCGGTCAAGGCGATCGGCTTTACCCGGATGCGCCCCGCCTCGATCAGTACATCGCGCAAGGGTTTACCTGGCGCGGCGGTGTGGCGGATGAAGTCCACCAGCAGGATCGAATTGCGCACTATGATGCCTGCCAGCGCGATAAAGCCGATCATGGACGTGGCAGTAAAGGCGGCGCCAAACAGCATATGCCCTGCGACAATCCCGATCAGTGTCAGCGGTACGGGCGTCAGGATCACCAGCGGCAGCTTGAACGAGCCAAATTGTCCCACCACCAGCACATAGATCGCCAGCAGCGCCACCATGAACGCCCCGCCCATATCGCGGAAGGTGACCCAGGTGATCTCCCATTCACCATCCCATAGAACGCTGGCGTGGCTCTCGTCCTGTGGCTGGCCGTGCATGAGGATGTCGGGCTTGGTCAGGCCGTGGGCTTTCCAGTCATAGGCGTCGATGGCCTTGTCGACCGCGAATAGGCCATAGATCGGCGCCTCATAACGCCCTGCCAGATCGGCCATCACCATCGTTGCCCCGCGCCCGTCGCGGCGGTAGATCGCTTGGCCGCCTTGCTCGGGCTTGGCGTCGACCAATTCGCCAAGGCTCAGCAATTGACCACCTTGCGCCATGGCGACCGGCGTTGCCGCCAGCGCGCCTGTCCATTGGCGCTGCGATTGATCCAGCCCGATCTCGATGGGCAGCGGATCGCGGTCAGCCCCACCCATACTCTGGTTTCGGGATGCGTAACCCAATGTCTGTCCACCCATCAAAGCACCGATGGAATCCAGCACTTGGCTTTCGGCAACACCGTAATGATCAAGCTTCGTCCGATCCGGCACGAGCCGGAGCGTCGGGCGCGGCAGGCCAAAGCTGTTGTCGGTATCGACGATAAAGGGCACGGATTTGAAGATCTGCTCCACGGCCAAGGCGGTTTTCTGGCGCGTTGCCTCGTCCGGCCCATAGATCTCGGCCAGCAGCGTCGCCAGTACAGGCGGCCCCGGTGGCGTTTCCACAACCTTGATGACACCGCCCGCCGGCAAGGCCACAGCCTTCAGTCGCTCGCGCAGATCAACGGCGATGGCATGGCTGGAACGCGAGCGGTCGCCCTTGGGCAGTAGTGCGACCATCACATCGCCCATCTCTGGCCGGGCACGCAGGAAATAATGCCGCACGAGACCGTTGAAATTGAAAGGGGCGGCGGTGCCAGCATAGGCCTCCATCGCGGTCACTTCGGGGATCTGACGCGCCACGGCAGCGGCTTGTTCAGCCACGCGCCCCGTGCCCTCAAGGCTGGTGCCTTTGGGCATGTCGATCACCAGTTGCACTTCGCTCTTGTTGTCGAAGGGCAAGAGCTTGACCGTCACCGCCTTGAAATAAAACATTGAGCACGCGACCAGCGTGGCAACGCCCACACCAATGAGGAAGCGCTTGGCGCTCTGGCGGGTGGCGATGACGCGGGTGGCATAGCGGGCATAGATTGCCCCCAATTTGCCGCCGCCTTCATGTTCATGGCCCTGCGCCAGCGTCTCGCGCGCGAAGCGGATCATCAGCCAGGGCGCGATAATCACCGCGACAAAGAAGCTGAACACCATCGCCGCGCTGGCATTGACCGGGATCGGCGCCATGTATGGCCCCATCAGCCCCGAGACGAACAGCATCGGCAACAGCGCGGCCACCACTGTCAGCGTGGCGATAATGGTCGGGTTGCCCACTTCGGCCACGGCCTCGATGGCAGCCTGCTGGCGCGATCGTCCATCGTTCATACCCCAATGGCGGGCGATATTCTCGATCATCACAATGGCATCATCGACCAGAATGCCGATGGAAAAGATCAGCGCGAACAGGCTGACCCGGTTGATCGAAAAGCCCATGATCCACGAAGCGAACATCGTCAGCATGATCGTGGTCGGAATGACAATCGCGGTCACACCCGCCTCGCGCCAACCGATGGCAAAGCCGATAAGAATGACGATGGAGACCGTCGCCAACGCTAGGTGGAAGATCAGCTCGTTGGCCTTGTCATCGGCACTTTGACCATAATTGCGGGTCACCGTGACTGCGACACCGGCTGGGATCAGGCTACCTTTCAACGCTTCGACCCGCGCCACCACGCCTTGGCTGACATTGACCGCATTGGCCCCGTTGCGCTTGGCAATGGCGATGGAGACGGCAGGCGCCATGTTCCAGCCCTGCGCATCTTTTGCCCAGCGCCAGCTTCGCGCCTGATCCTGCGACGCGCCCTGCTCCACGCGCGCCACATCGCCGAGCAACACCGGCGCGCCTGTGGCCGAACGCACAGTCAGCCCGCGCACCTCTTCCGCGCTACCCAGGGGTTGCCCGGCCGTAATCGCCAGCGCCTGCCCGCCTTCGCGAATTGAACCTGCGGGGAAGGACCGACCGCCTTGCCCGATGGCCTCCATTAGCGAGGACAGCGGCACCCTTGCCGCCGCCAGCTTCGCCGGATCGGGGATTACCCGGATTGCCTCGCGCTGGCCGCCCGCGATAAATGTAATGCCAACGTCATCGACCTTGGCCACTTCGGTCCGCAATTTCGTGGCCAGATTATAGAGCGTCCGGTCGTTCCATTCGCCCGCCGCGCCCGGTTTGGGCGTCAGCGTCAGCACCACAATCGGCACATCGGAAACACCACGCGTGGTGATCTGAGGCGCGGGGATACCGGCCGGGATCTTGTCGATATTGGCCTTGATCTTTTCATCGACACGGGTCGCGGCCGCCTCGGGGTTCGACCCCACCAGGAAGCGGGCCGTCACCAGCACGCCGTGATCGTCGGCTTGCGTATAAACGTGCTCCACGCCGTCAATCGACTTGACGATGCTTTCAAGCGGCTTGGCCACCAATTCCACACTGTCCGCCGCCGACAGGCCGGGCGCTGCGACGCGGATGTCGACCATCGGCACGCTGATCTGCGGTTCTTCCTCACGCGGAATCGTAATCGTAGCCAGCAGCCCTACAAGAATCGCTGCCAGCAAGAACAGCGGCGTCAGCGGTGAGGCGATGGTGGCGCGCGTGATACGGCCGGAAATGCCCAAATTCACGAGGGGTTTCATTACGCACCACCTGCAAGCGTATCGCCTGCGGAAACGCCGGAGAGGATTTCAACCTTGCCCTCGCCAGCAGGCGTGGTCTGCACCGGCACTTGCACGGCCACGCCGTTCTTGGCCACCACCGTCACGTAATCGAGGCCATAGTGCGTGGCGACAAAGGCGCGCGGAACAAGGAAGGCGCTATGCGTGCCTGCGGCCACCTGGGCTGGCAAACGCCGCCCCATCAGCCGTGCATCCAGCCCGGCCATCGCCACATCTGCGGTAACCTGCCCGGTTTGAACCGCCGGATAGACGCGGGTGACAACGCCTTGGCCTGCCATGCCATCAACACGGACCTTGGCGCCGGCCATGACTTTGGCGGCGAGGGCCTCGGGCAGGTCGAGCCGCAGCACCACAGGGCCGGAGGTGACCACCGCCACCACCATTCCCGGCGCCACGGGCGAGCCAGCAGGCACATCGGCGCGCAGTACGCGGCCAGAGGTAGGCGCCACCACCACGCCATTGCCCTCTATCGCGCGCACGGCGGATTGCTGGGCACGGGCGGCTTGGGTCTGCGCATTGGCGGCAAGCGCGCCGGCTTCGGCCTGTTCGAGGCGGGCCTTGGCGTAGACGCCATTGGCGGTGAGGTATTTCACCCGGTCCAGCTCGGCGTGGGCTTGCGCGGCCTGCGCCCCTGCGGCAGCGGCCTGCGCGCCATAGGCACCGGCCTGATAGCTCAGTTGCGTATCGGTGATGCGTCCGATCACCTGACCACGCCGTACGCTGTCGCCCGCGCGAACCGATAGGGATGTCAAAATGCCCGGAATGCGCGCCAACACTTGTGCCTGATCCTGCGTGGTCACTTGCGCCGAGACGCTCTGCCAATCAGTCGCATCGCTCAACCCCACGACCAAGCGCGGTCCGGAAGCGGCTTTTACCGCAACCTCATCCGCCTTTTGTTGGCCACATGCTGCAATCGGCACCATCAGCAGTACCGCCAGCGTAGTCCTGAGGTTTGAGCCCCTGCGCATCACAAATCTCCCGCGTTATCGTTTTGTTGGCTCAGCGCTCGATCGGCAGGCCAGCTGACTTCCAAGCCCCAAAACCGCCCGCCAGATGTGTGTCGATGGCCACTCCGGCCGCACGGCACTTATCAAGCGCCGCCCCTGAACGCTTACCGCCAAGGCAAGAGAGCACCACCAAGCGGTCCAGCGGATCTGAAACCATGCTCGCATTGAAAATCGAGAGCGGCAAATTGATGGCTCCGGGAATGTGCCCAGCGGCAAACTCGTCGGCCTCGCGCACATCCACCACCAACGCCTTGTCCGCTTGAATCATGGCATGCAGCGCGGCCGGATCAACCTCATGGTGCTTCACCGATTTCCCAAAACCAAAGACCATCATTTTCATCCTTCCCAGCGCCGGCGTGACCGTCAGCAAAATCGTGTATTGCTTATATTGGAACAAGCCTATATTAGTCAATAGCGATTCAATAAGATCGTGCGAGTCCTTGAAAGGCCGCGCCGAGGAAAATCGAAGGGAGAGTTATCCATGTCATTGCCCCGCATCATCGTTTTGGGCGCAGGCCTCGGCGGAACCATTGCCGCCTATGAGCTTCGCGACGCCACAAAAGGCCGCGCCGAGGTGATGGTTGTCTCGGATACCGACGACTATTGGTTCGTACCAAGCAACCCTTGGGTTGCTGTGCGCTGGCGCGAACCCGATGCGATCCGCGTGCACCTTCCCCCGGTGATGAAGAAAAGGGGGATCGGCTTTACTAATGTGGGCTGCACCCGCGTTCACCCTGCCGAGAACAGGATCGTATTGGGCGACGGCACCGACATGACTTATGACTACCTAGTTATTGCCACAGGGCCGGAATTAGCCTTTGACGAGATCAAGGGTCTTGGCCCCGATGGCCACACCGTTTCCGTCTGCCGCACCGATCACGCGGCCCATGCCGCCGATCTGTTCGATGCCTTCTGCGAGAACCCGAAGTCCATCGTCGTCGGCGCCGCACAAGGCGCCTCGTGCTTTGGACCGGCGTATGAATTTGCGCTAATCCTCGACACCGAACTGCGCCGCCGTAAAATCCGCGACCAGGTGCCGATGACCTTTGTCACCCCCGAACCCTATATCGGCCACCTTGGCCTTGACGGCGTGGGCGACACCAAAAGCCTGCTCGAGAGCGAAATGCGCAATCGCCACATCAAATGGGTGACTAACGCGCGCATCACTGGCGTCGATGAGGCCATGATGCATGTCGAGGAAGTAGCCGAAGACGGCGTAGTCAAGAAGACCCACGATCTGCCCTTCGGCTATTCGATGATTCTGCCCGCGTTCCGAGGTATCAAGGCCGTCTATGGCATCGAAGGCCTGACCAACCCGCGCGGGTTCATCCTGGCCGACAAGCACCAGCGCAATCCGACCTTCAAGAACATTTATTCTCTCGGTGTCTGCGTCGCCATCCCGCCCATGGGGCCAACCCCTGTGCCGGTGGGTGTGCCCAAAACCGGCTTCATGATCGAGAGCATGGTGACAGCGGTTGCGCACAACATCGCCGCCGAACTCGACGGTCACGCGCCCGACGAGATCCCCTCGTGGAATGCCGTCTGCCTTGCCGATTTCGGTGACGGCGGGGTCGCTTTCGTGGCTCAGCCGCAGATCCCGCCACGCAACGTCAACTGGTCGAGCCACGGCAAATGGGTGCACCTCGCCAAGGTAGGCTTTGAGAAATACTTCCTGCGCAAGGTGCGCATGGGCACCAGCGAGCCGCTTTACGAAAAACTCGCCCTGCAGATGCTGGGCATCAACAAACTCAAGGCAACCCAAAAGGGAGACGCATGATGTCACTCGATTCCGCTGTCATGCGCTTTGCAGGCGTTGTGGTCCTTTCCAGTGCGCTCCTGGCCCATTTCGTCCACCCCGCCTGGATTTATCTCACGATGTTTGCCGGCGCCAATATGCTTCAGGCCAGCTTCACCGGCTTTTGCCCGGCAGCGATCGTGTTCAAGGCGATGGGCGCCAAGCCCGGCTGCACATTCAAGTAAGAATTTCGGCAAGTAAGGATATCTGACATGCGCCGCCTCTTTGCCTTGCCGCTCCTGTTTCTCGCGCCTGCGGCCCATGCGCAGGACCTCAACGCAACTATCGCCGATGCGCTGGCTCATGCGCCTGCGCTTGCCGAAGCGCAGGCGGACGAGGCGCTGGCAAAGGCGCGGCTTGATGGTGCAAGGGCGCAAGGCCACCCGCTGGTTGCTATTGAGGGCGAAATTGGTGCAGGCCGAATCGACAACGGCGGCTTCTTTGGCTTTACCGCACGCAACGTCACTCCGCTGGCGTTGAAAGCTGGCGCCGAAATGCCGCTCTATGCCGGCGGCCGGGTCGCTGCCGCCATGGATCAGGCGCGCGGTGGGGTCGAAATCGCCAGGCTCGGGCTTGCCGATGCACGTTCACGCACGATGGTCGGCGCAGTGGCGGTCTATGCCGAAGTGCTGACCGCCCGCAGGATCGAGGCGCGCTTTGCACAATTGACCAGCGAATTAACCGAGGTCGAGCGTCAGGCAGGCCTGCGCTTCAAGACGGGTGAGATCCCGGCTTCCGATCTGGCCGCCGCCACGGCGCGCCGTGCGGAAGGCGATGCGGGGTTCGCCAACGCCGAGGGTCGCCGGATATCAGCTGAGGCGCAGTACCGCCGCCTGACCGGGCATGACGCGGGCGCTCTGGCCCCTTTGCCTGCCTTGCCCGAAACCCCGCCCACCCTTGACGAAGCGTTGGATGCCGCCCACCGCGCCAATCCGGCGCTGGCGCAGGCGGAAAAGGCAATCGACATCGCGCGCGCCGGCGTGCGCGGTGCCAAGGCCGAAAGTCTGCCAACCATCGGCGCCTTTGCCGAGGCCACCCGCACCCGCGACCAGTTCTTCCCCGATTATCGCGCCGATGCGGTGGCGGTGGGCGTGCGCGGCCGCTGGACGCTATGGGCTGGCGGGCGCACCGCCGCCAAGATCAACGAAGCTGACGCCACGCTTGACGGCAGCGAGGCCCGCGCCCGCGATGCCCGCGATGTGATCGACACCGCCGTCATATCCGCATGGACCGGCCTTAAAACCGCGCAACGCATGGTGGCTGCGGGCGCAGCCCGCACCGCAGCCACCGCCGAGGCTTTGCGTTCAACGCGGTTGGAGGCAAAGGTCGGTGCCAAGCCCACGCTTGCCGTGCTCGATGCGGAGCGCGAGGACATGGCTGCGCAAGCGGCCGAGATCGAGGCCGAGGGGCAGCGCCTCCTTGCAGCATGGCAATTGAATGCGCTGACCGGGGCGCTGGTGCAGTGACCACCGCTGACGAAGTGATGGCACGCGCCTGCACGATCGCGACACGCGCAATTGGCAAAGGCGGCGCGGCGCATGTGCAAAGCTTCTTCGACGAAGCCACGTTCACGGCTACGCATATCGTCCATGATCCGGTCAGCCTTGAAGCGGCGATCATCGATCCGGTGCTCGATTTCGATCCGGCCTCTGGACGCACCAGCACGATCTCTGCGCAAGCGGTGGCGGCCTATGTCGAAGCCTTGGGGCTGCAAGTTGTCCTGCTGATGGAAACCCATGCCCACGCTGATCACCTCTCGGCTGGTCCCTGGCTCAAGGCGCGCCTCGGTGGAGAGATCGCGATCGGTCGCGACATCGTCACGGTTCAGGAAACCTTCGCGCGCATCTTCAATGAACCAGCCAGCTTTGCCCGTGATGGTTCGCAGTTTGACCGATTGCTCGGCGATGGCGATGGTTTTTTGCTGGGCAGTAACGAGGGTATTGCGCTGCATGTACCCGGACACACCCCGGCCTGCATGGCGTATTTGATCGGCGATGCGCTGTTTGTCGGCGATACGTTGTTCATGCCTGACTACGGCACGGCCAGGGCGGATTTCCCCGGTGGCGATGCCGGCATGCTGTTCCACTCTATTCGCCGCCTGATGCGGTTGCCCGACGCCACGCGCGTATTCCTGTGCCACGACTACAAGGCCCCCGACCGCGCGCAGTTCGTCTGGGAAACCACGATAGGCGCCGAGCGCGCGCACAACATCCATGTGCATGATGGCATCGAGGAAGCAGGTTTCGTTGCCATGCGGCAGGCCCGCGATGCAACGCTTGGCATGCCGCGCCTGATATTGCCCTCGGTGCAGGTGAACATCCGTGCCGGGCATATGCCCGAGCCCGAAGCCAATGGGGTCAGCTACCTCAAGCTGCCGATCGACCTGTTGTAACGCGATGGACTTAGCCCACGCCCTTCTTTCGATCCTCTGCGGCGGTATGGTCGGCTTCACGCTGGGGCTGGTCGGTGGCGGCGGATCAGTCCTTGCGGTGCCCTTGATGGTCTATGTCGTCGGGGTCAAAAACCCCCATCTCGCTATCGGCACAAGCGCGCTCGCGGTGGCGATGAATGCGCTGGCGGGTCTGGTCGGCCATGCCCGATCAAACAACGTCAACTGGCGCTGCGGGGGCGCATTCGCGCTTGCTGGCGTACTCGGCGCGCTGGCGGGATCTACCTTGGGCAAGGCCGTCAACGGGCAACGGCTGCTCTTCCTTTTCGCGCTGCTGATGATCGTTGTGGCCGCCGCCATGTATCGCGCTCGCCGCGATGAGGGCCTAGAAGGCGTGACCTGCGACCGCCAGAACCTGCCCCGCGTGCTGGGCTTTGGCTTTGCCACGGGCTGCCTTTCGGGCTTCTTCGGGATTGGCGGGGGCTTCCTCATCGTGCCAGCACTGGTCGCAGCAACGGCCATGCCGATCTATCGCGCCATCGGTACGTCCCTGATCGCCGTCAGCGCCTTTGGTCTGACGACGGCGGCCAATTATGCAGGCTCGGGCCTGATCGACTGGCCGCTTGCTGGCACGTTCATTGTGGGCGGCGTGGTCGGCACCGTTCTCGGCACAGCCGCCTCGCGCCGCCTTTCGGCCCGCAAGGGGCAGCTCAACACGCTGTTCGCCAGCGGGATCATTCTGGTGGCGATTTATATGCTTTATCGCAGTTGGATGGCGCTATCCGCCTGATGCTGCATCCTGGAAGGAGCAGATGCTATGAACAAGAATTGGCCCGAGATGGCAAAGGACCTGTCCGGCGCAATCCGTGAAGTCCGCCTTGGCGCGCCCGAGGTGATGAAGGCCTTTTCCGCCATGGCGGCCGCCGCCACGGCCGGGGGCACGCTCGATACCAAGACCAAGGAACTGATCGCGCTGGCCATCGCTGTTGCCATCCGCTGCGATGGTTGCGTCGCCTTTCACGCCAAGGCGGCCGTCGAACAGGGCGCCACCCGCGAGGAACTGATGGAAACCATGGGGATGGCGCTCTACATGGGGGCCGGCCCCAGCCTGATGTATGCGGCGCAGGCGGTGGAAGCCTTTGACCAGTTCGCCGGGAAATCAACCGCAGAAGGCTGACCGTGATGGACCGACAAGAGATCGTTGTTTGCCCGCACTGCCTCGCGGCCAATCGCGTGGGCACCAGTCGGCTAAGCGACGCCCCCAACTGCGGCAAGTGCCACAAGGCGCTGTTTCTGGGTAAGCCGCTCGACGCCAACGCCGCCGCTTTCGCTGCGTATGTTGGCAAGGGCACGTTGCCGGTGCTGGTCGATTTTTGGGCGCCGTGGTGTGGGCCATGCAAGGCGATGGCCCCTGCCTTTGCACAGGCCGCGCTGTCGCTCGAACCTTTCATTCGCTTGCTGAAAGTTGATACCGAGCAGGAGCAGGCTTTGGCCTCGACGCACGGCATCCGGTCGATCCCGACGATGATGCTGCTTTCAGGGGGCAAGGAAGTGCGGCGTATTTCCGGCGCCATGGATGCCCGACGAATTGCCGAATGGGCAAAAGGGTAAGGGCTCTGTTAAAAACTCTGCGGCCCCTTTTGGGAGTACCCAATGTCTCCCTATGATCTGCTGGGCGGTGAGGCGGTGATTCAGGCACTCACTTCGCGATTTTATGAATTGATGGATAACTTGCCCGAGGCTGCGGCCTGCCGCGCCATTCATCCTGCCGATTTGGGGCCAGCGCGCCAGAAGCTGTTTGAGTATCTGTCAGGCTGGCTCGGCGGACCACCACTGTTCACCGATAAATACGGCCCTCCGATGCTGCGCCGCCGTCATTTCCCGGCAAAGATCACGGCGATCGAGGCCGAGGGCTGGCTGATCTGCTTCCGGCAAGCCTGGGCCGAAACGACATCAGATCCGGCCCTGACCGCCCAAATTATGCCCCGCATCGAAGCCTTGGGCCAACACATGATCAACGCAGGTCAGGCGCAACCAACATAAAATCTGTCAGGGGTGAAGATAGACAAAGCCCTGACCCTGAAGGCGCGCAATCTCGGCGACCCCGCTGGGAACAACGTCCTGCGGGCGGACCCCATACAAATCTTCCGCGTGAAGCCCCATGCCGTTGAGGGTATTGCTGCAAATCAGGAAGCTGACGCCTTTTGCGCGCAGACCATCAATTTCACTGCGCAGGTCACTGTCCGTTTTGGCCATCTGAAACAGCGTGACGCCCGATGCGAAGTTCACAACCCGAATTTCCACCTGACCGTTGGTGGCAGCGATATGCGCGCTGATGTGGTGGAGGAGGCGCAGGAAATAAGCGCGATTGTCAGGCCAGCCCCCGTCATTCTGATAGACGACGCGCTGGAAAGTATAATAATTTTTGGGCGCCTGGCTGGGGGTCTGCCCCTGAGCCAACCCCTGAGCAGCACAAGGGCTCGTCAAGGTGCATAACATGGCGGCAAATATTGCACCGCATTTGCCAAACTGTGCCCAGAGTTGATTCGTTTTCATCGAAGGTAAGCCTTTCGCGAAAGGACCTGGCAATCCGGCTGACGCTGCTGGATTGCCGCTTTCAATTTATCAAATGTCTAATTTGTTAATTCAATTGCGCCCGATCAATGAGTTTCCCCATTTTTCGCCGCAATATCCCGAAATCCCCCTTACTTAACGGATGGATCGAAAGGGTTTCGCCATGTCAACGCGCCTCATGCTTATGCTGTTTTCGATGATCGCGACAACGATTATCGGCATTCTGATTACTGCCGTACTGAGCATGGGATTGACGACTGGTCGCGCTATCCTGATTGCCACTGCGGTTGGCTTTGCCCTCTCCATTCCCGCTAGTTGGTTGGTCGCCCGTGCCATCACGAAGACGGTCGTGCGAAGCTAAGCCAAAGCGCCAAGGACGCCCCCAGCTTTCCATCTCAGTTTCAACACAAAACCCCCGCAAATCCGTCAGGAAGAGCGGGGGTTTTGCTTTACGCCTTGGCGGCGCTTTGGGTCAGAGCGACCCTGGGGCGGCACCACGGGAAGGTCAGTCCCGCCCACATTTCGATGTTACGTCAGACAGTTGGATCATCGTCTATTGGCGAATTGAACTCGTGCCACAGCCCGTTGATGATGCCAAAACCAACCGCTAAGCCAAGGCCCAGTATCCAGGAAAAGTACCACATAGCCTTGTACTCCTAGTAGAAATCGGGGCTGGAGCGAACGTCTGCGAGCGTAATCCGTCCCGCCAAAACCTTCATCACCCAGGCGGTGTAGATCAGCACGATCGGCAGAAAGACTATGGTGCACAGCAGCATGACGAACAAAGTCAAATGACTGGACGAGGCATTCCACACCGTCAGGCTGGACTTGGGATCAATCGAGCTAGGCAGGATGAAGGGGAACATCGACAGGCCAACAGTGGCGATGGTGCCGACGATGGCCAGCGCGCTGCCCGCAAAGTTGACTACGGCCCGCTGTGAAGAAATCCCGATCAGTGCCAGCATAGGCCCGATCAGGCCCAATGTGGGCGCCAAAAGCATCCATGGATGAGCCGCGTAATTGTCGAGCCATGCTCCCCGCGCAGAACTGCTCGCCGACATCAGCGGATTGGACGGGCCAGAGGCATCGACCACACCGATCAACCGCATCCCCATGCCGCCCTTGGCAACCATAACGCCGCCAATAGCAAAGAGGACGATGCTCAAAATGGCTGCCACAAAACCGAAACGCCGGGCGCGGACCAGCACGGGCCCTTCCTCGATCTTCAGCGCCAACCAGCCAGCGCCGTGCAAGCCCAGCATCGCCACTGACAACAGGCCAGTGAGCAGAGTAAAGGGCGTGAACAGGCCGAGCAGGCTACCTTCATAGGTCATCCGCAAGTCGCTATCGAAGCGAAAGGGCGCACCAGCCAACACATTGCCCACCGCCACGCCAAACACCAATGCTGGCACAAAGCCGCCAACAAACAGCGCCCAATCCCAGCGCGCACGCCACGCAGGATCGGTATGCTTCGATCGGTATTTGAACGACACCGGCCGCAGGATCAGCGAGGCCAGCACGAGGAACATGGCGAGATAGAACCCTGAAAAGCTGACCGCATAGACAAAGGGCCAAGCCGCAAAGATCGCGCCGCCGCCAAGAATGAACCACACTTGGTGGCCCTCCCAATGGGCGGCGATAGCGTTGATGGTGAGCCGGCGTTCCTCATCGCTTCGCGCCACGAATGGCAGGAGCGAAGCGACGCCCAGATCATAGCCATCGGTCAGCGCGAAGCCGATGAGCAACACGCCCAGCAGCAGCCACCAGATCAGGCGCAGGGTTTCATAGTCGAGAGGGATATGCATGTTTCTGCTCCCTTATTCTGCGGGTATGGCGGCGAAGCCATGCGTGGTGGCGGCAGGTTCATGGTGCTCAATCGGACCTTTCCGGATCGAAGCGATCATCAGGCGGATTTCGATCACCGCCAGCGTCCCATAGAGCGCCGTAAAGCCGATGATGGTTGTCCAGATCTGGCCAATCGTCAGCGAGGAGGCGCCAAGGAAGGTCGGCAGCACGCCATCGACCGCCCAGGGCTGACGCCCGATTTCGGCCAGTACCCAGCCAAACTCGATCGCCAGCCACGGCAGCGGGATCACCGCCACCGCAAGCCGCAGGAACCAGCGTTTCCGGAACTGGCACGCCGAGGCGCAATAGAAGGCCATGCCGAAGTAGGCGATGAAGGCAAAGCCCAGCCCCGCCATAAAGCGGAACAGGAAGAACATCACCGGCACATTGGGAATGGTGTCATGCGCGGCCGTTAATATCTGAGCTTCGGTTGCCTGACGCGGATCGGACATGTAGCGCTTGAGCAGCAAGGCAAAGCCGATGTCGCGCTTGTGGGCTTCAAAGTTGCCTCGGGCGGTCAAATCAGCGCGGTTCACTTTCAGCTTTTCGACCGCGTCATAGCCGATGATGCCGCTGTGAATGCGCTCGTCGGCGCGCAGCACCAACTCGTTGATGCCCGTGACTTTGCCCGACAGGCTGCGCGTGGAAATCAGGCCCAGCACATAGGGCACCTTGATTTCATAACGCGTCGTCTGCGCTGTCAGATCAGGCAGGCCAAACAAGGTCAGGCCTGCAGGCGCTTCCTCGGTCTTCCACATGGCCTCGATCGCGGCCATCTTCATCTTCTGGTTGTCTGATATGGTATAACCGCTCTCATCGCCTAGCACGACCACCGACAGCGCCGAGGCCAACCCGAACGCCGAGGCGACCATCATCGAGCGGCGCGCCACATTGGTAAACTTGCCTTGCAGCAGATAGATCGCCGAAACGCCCATCACAAAGGCAGCCGCGCAGACATAGCCCGCGCTGACGGTATGAACGAATTTGGCCTGCGCCACCGGGTTGAACAGAACTTCGCTGAAGTCGGTCACTTCCATGCGCATCGTCGCGGGATTGAAGGCTGCGCCCACCGGGTTCTGCATCCAGCCATTGGCGATCAGGATCCACAACGCCGACAGGTTCGAGCCCAACGCCACGAGGAAAGTAACGAACAGGTGCTGCACGCGGCTCAATCGGTCCCAGCCGAAGAACATCAGCCCGACGAAGGTTGCCTCAAGGAAGAAGGCCATCAGCCCTTCGATCGCCAGCGGCGCGCCGAAGATATCGCCCACGTAATGGGCGTAATAGGCCCAATTGGTGCCGAATTCGAATTCCATGGTGAGGCCCGTGGCGACCCCAAGCACGAAATTGATACCGAACAGCTTGCCCCAGAAGCGGGTAATCACACGCCAGATCGGCCGCTTGGTGATGACATAAATACTCTCCATGATGACCAGCATGAAGGAGAGGCCAAGCGTCAGAGGCACAAACAGGAAATGATACATGGCTGTCAGCGCGAACTGCAGCCGGGATAGTTCAACAACCGCCATATCCATTGGACATGTTCCCTTTCAGGGCGCGCCCAATGGCGCTGAGAAATGCAGTCGACAGGGCGCAGGCCAATCAAGACTCACTTGCCAATTGCAGAAAAGCTTAATATGAGTAAATAACAATATGGTCAAGTCCCATTCACCTGCCCTTCCGGGCATCAAAACCAATCGCACCGCCACCACATGGTGGCTGGCAGACAGCTTGGGCGCGATCCCGATCGCGGTCGGTATTGCGCTGGCGGTCGCATCAAAGATGCGCCCTGATGGAGGTATTATCTGGCCAATAGCCCTGCTGGCGACAGGCGGAAGTATTCGGGCCATGGCCGTGTGGCGCGCGCAAATCGCAGGGCAAGCCGCAGCAACCGCCGCTAAATTCAAACTCGGCCAAAAGCTTCATCCAAAGCTGTTGCCCAGTCGCCTCCAGCGTGGACGGTTGATCGGCGAGGACATGCACCTTGCTGTCGATTCCATCGCTGCCATCGAAGGCCTGGTGGCGCGCTTTCTGCCCCTTCGCGCCGTCAGTGGGCTATCTCCGATACTGATCGCACTGGCAGTGGCCCCGGCTAGTTGGGTGACCAGCCTCATCCTGCTGGCAACGATGGTGCCGTTCATTCTGGCGATGGTGCTGGCTGGCGGCGCGGCAGCGCGGCAAGCCGAGACCCAGCATCAGGCCTTGACCCGCCTGTCGGGCCTATTTGTCGATCGCCTGCGCGCGCTGCCAACAGTGCTCAGCTTTGCAGCGGAAGATCGCATCGTCCGTCATCTGGGCCAAGCCGCGCAGGATGTCGCGCGTCGCACCATGGCAGTGCTGGGCATCGCCTTTGCCTCTAGCGCAATCCTTGAATTCTTCGCCGCGCTCTCGGTGGCTCTCGTGGCGGTCTATTGCGGGTTCTCGTTGCTGGGACTGCTGCCTTTTCCTGCGCCCGAGCACCTGACGCTGACCCGCGCCTTTTACGCGCTGGCGCTGGCACCAGAATTCTATCTTGGCTTGCGCCGTCTCGCCGCCGCCTATCATGACAAACAGCAAGGCGAGGCCGCGATGGCGGCTATGGCGCAAGCTATCGCGCAGGCGCCAACTGCGCCAGTCGCTGCCGTTGCGCCTCAGCTATGGGCCGGTCGACATGTGACGCTGGCCCATCCAGACGGCCCCACTATCGGCCCGCTCAACTGGGATTGGCAAGTCGCGGGCCTCAACATCCTGACCGGCCCGACAGGGGCAGGCAAAAGCTCCGTGCTGCTGGCGCTGATCGGACAGGTGCCGGTGAGCGCGGGCGCCATCATGATCGACGGCGAGCCTTTCACCCCAGGATCGCTCAACGCACGGATTGGTTGGGCCGGGCAACAAGTGGCACTGTTGCCGGCCAGCCTGCGCGCAAATCTGAACTTCGGGGGGCAGACAAACAAAGACGCCGATGATGAGGCCATGCTCGCCTGCCTCGACAGGCTGCGGCTTGGCGCGATGTTGGCCAAGCGCGGCGGCCTCAACCTACAACTGGATCATCGCGGATCGGGCCTGTCGGGCGGCGAGCGGCGTCGGATCGGCCTTGCCCGTGCCGTCCTCTCCGGCCGCCCCATCCTGTTGCTCGACGAGCCCACCGCCGATCTTGATGCCGGAACGGCAACGGCGGTGCGCGCGATGCTGAGCGATCTCGCGCAAACCCGCATGATTATCGCCGCCAGCCACGATGCGGACCTCATCGCCATGGCTCAGACAGTGTGCGAGGTGCAGTCATGAACCGCCTCTTGCAACAAGCCGTGCGCGGCCAGGCGCGGATCATCCGTCTAGGCATTCTCTGCGCGGTGCTGGCTGCCCTGTCAGCGGTCGGCTTGCTGGCGCTTTCAGGCTGGTTTCTGGCAGGAGCTGCCACCGCTGGGATCAGTGGCATCCTTGCCGTGCAGGCCTTCAACTACCTCTTGCCCAGCGCCGCCATACGCGGTGCCGCGATCCTGCGCACCGGCACCCGTTATGGCGAGCGCATGCTCAGCCACCGCGCCGCGCTTTTCGCGCTAGCCGAGGTGCGCACCGCGTTGTTTGGCATCGTGGCGGCCAAGGCGCTCGCAGGTCATGAAACGGCCCGCAGCGGAGCAATTGCCAACCGCCTGGGCAAAGATGTTGATGCGCTGGAAGATTCCGTCATCCGTAAGGTCTCGCGCCCCGGCGCGTGGACGGCCGCCGCGGTCGGCCTTGCCGCATCGTTGATGCTGGGCTGGCCGGCCTGTCTGGCGCTCCTCGCGGCGATGGTGGCGATGCGCTGGGCCGCGCGGGTGCTGGCGGCGCGGCTGCTGCCCGAACCACTCGATCGTGCCAGCGCCGCCCATGCCGCTTTACAGGCCGATTATGCCGAGATGGCCGCCCCATGCGCAGACATCGCTGTCTATAGCCTTGCGCCGGCCATGACCGAAGCGCTGGCCCTCCTCGCGCGCGGCCACGAATCTGCCAGGCAGGATGTCGCCCGCGCCGAAGGCCTGATAGGAGCATCGCAGACGTTGATCGCCATGGTGGGCCTGGCATTGCTCGTAGGGGTGGGACATGCATCCGCGGCGCTGTTCGCACTGGGCTTGCTCGGCGCGATGGCAGCACTGGATGGCTGGGCTGGACTGGCTGCAACGGACATTCGCGGACATCATCTTGCTTTGGCACGGGCGCATCTGGCAACGCTTGCTACCCCCACTGTGACATCGCCTGATTACGGGTTTCCCATCTCCTCCACGCCAGACCTGCTGCTGTGCGGAACAACCATTCCCTATGGCGCCCGGGTTTTGGTGCGCGGGTCCTCAGGCGCTGGCAAAACGCGGGCAATCGAAACATTGGTCGGACTGCGCGATGACGCCCCGCAACCTCTTGGTGTCGGCAGCGTAGATCCCAACCAGGCGGGGCTGGCCGCTTTGCGCCCGGTCTTTGCCCTTGCCCCGCAGGACGCCGCGCTGATAGCCGGCAGCGTGGCCGACAATCTCGGCCTCGCACGCTCTGGTCTCAATGATGATGCCATGTGGCAAGCCCTGCGCGTCGCCTGCGCCGACGACGTCGTGCGCGCCCTGCCTGATGGCTTAAAGCAATGGCTGGGCGGCGATGGTGCGCGGCTGTCTGGAGGGCAGAGGCGGCGTATCACATTGGCGCGGGCACTCTTGGCGGATCGGCCTTGGCTGGTGCTCGATGAACCGAGCGAGGGGCTGGACAGTGCTACCGAAGCCCGCCTCGTCGCCAGCCTCCGTGCATGGCTGTCCGAGACCGGCAAGGGTCTTGTGCTGGTGAGCCATCGCCCTGCAATGGCGGCGCTAGCGGATCTTGTGGTCGACCTTTAGACGCGTGGCTCCATGCGGGCAAACAAGGCAGCGCTAACCCGAGCCCCATCGTCAGCCTTGGCCGATTTTTGGCTCATGACTGCCGCAGTCGTTGAAGAATTGCCCGCCAGATCCTGCCCGACCAAGCCCCTCAGGGATTGCGCGATCGCGCTCACCCGCTCACCCGCCAGCGCATAGAATACCTGCTTGGCCTCGCGCCGGGTCTGGACCAGTCCAGCCTTTCGCAGCAACGCAAGTTGCTGACTGATCAGGGACAGGCTCTGCCCGGTTTGTTCGGCGATATCGCCAACCGCGTGCTCACCCTTTGCCAAGGTGCCAAGGATCGACAGGCGTAAAGGATGCCCCATCAGCCGCAAGGCTTCCACCATGCGGTCGAAATCTGGCGAAAGGATTTCGGGCGCGCTCATGCTCCGTCCGCCTCGCGATAGAACCAGCCAGTTGGCCGCTCTGCGGCGAGCGCTTCGTCTGCCGTAAAGCAAGGCGGCGCCAGCACCGCGTCGCCCGGGTGCCAACCCTCGGGTGTCATCACCGCCTCACCATACGTGCGCTGCAAAGCGGCCAAAATGCGCATCATTTCGGCAACGCTGCGTCCGACCGCCACAGGATAAGCCGTGCTCGCCGCCAATACGCCGTCGGGATCGATGAAATAGACGGCGCGCACCGTGCTGGCATGGCGCACATCGGCAGGAACCATACCAAAAGCCCGTGCGATTTCGAGGCTGGTATCCTCGACGATCGGGAACGGCACACTCACCCCCAAATCGTCACGGATAGCCCTGATCCAGGCGAGGTGCGAAAACAGGCTGTCGACCGAATGACCAATCAGCGCACAGCCCATCGCCTCAAAGCGTGAGGCTTGGTTGGCCAAAGTCATAAATTCGCTTGTGCAAACAGGGGTAAAATCGGCGGGGTGCGAAAAAAACACCAGCCAACGCCCGCGAAATTCGGAAAGGCGTAGCATGCCCTGTGTGCTGCGCGCCGTAAAATCAGGCACCACATCCCCGATGCGGAGAGGCATATTCATGGCACCAACCGTCGCCGTGGAGGCATCGCCCGTTTGCATCGAACCGAATTCCTGTTGCGGGCGAAACACCCCATCGTCACCTTACCATATAACGATTGTGATGAATTGATAGTGATCAAGCCAGCCTTGGCCTCGCCGAACGGCGTCAAGCGAGTTGGCGTAATACCCGTTGGCAGCTATGCCGCTGCTGGCAATCAGGATCAATGCATGGCCAATCATTTTCTCATTCGACATTGGCTGCGCATTAGGCGCTGGCTAACGGGCAGTGAAGCAGCCCTGATCGGTGTCGCGATTATTGTCGGCATTGGTGCTGGCCTACTGACGCGTGCTCAAAATCTCGCCGCACACGCGATGCAGCAATTGCTGTATGGTGTGGGCATTAATCGGCTGTCGGCCCTGAGCTCAATTCAGCACCCATGGAAACTGCTGGCGCTTCCGCTCGGGGGACTGGTTCTGATGGTGTTCAACCGGGTGATCGGGACACGCCGCACATCAATTGACGTCGTGGAAGCCAATGCCCTGCATGGTGGGCGCGTACCTGCTGCCGACAGTTGGATCGTCTGCCTGCAAACCCTCATTTCCAATGGATTTGGCGCCTCGGTTGGCCTCGAGGCGGCATATACACAAGCTGGCGGCGCGCTGGCCAGCGCTCTGGGCAAGCGGCTGCGACTGCGCCGCGAAAACATGCGTATCCTTGTGGGCGCTGGCGCAGGAGCGGCCATAGGTGCCGCATTTGGCGCACCTTTGGCTGGAGCGTTTTACGGCTTTGAGATCGTTATCGGTGCCTACACACCTGCCGCAATTGCGCCAGTGATGGCCGCTGCCTTGTCTGCCCGGATCGTCACCCGCCTTTTGGGCGGCGAGGGTTATCTTGTGGCGGTCGGAGACGTTGGGCGGATAGCAACCCATGATTACGTCAGCTTCGCGATATTGGGGATTGCGATGTCTGTCGCCGGTATAGGGCTGATGCGGCTGCAAACCGCACTCGAGCGATTGGTGCAGTCCTGGTCGCTGCCTGCGCTTTGGCGTCCGGTAATAGGCGGGCTTTTGCTGATGCCTATCGCTTGGTTTTGTCCGCAAGCGCTCTCTTCAGGCCATGGTGCCCTGCGGCTTGAACTCGCGTTGCATCCCGATGCCAGGTTTCTGCTTACGGTTTTCGCACTGAAGATATTGGCTTCGGTTATTTCACTCAGCTTTGGTTTTCGCGGCGGGCTGTTCTTCGCGTCGCTGCTGCTTGGATCACTGCTGGGCCCCGCTTGCGCCCAGATCGTGAACGGATTGGTTGGCTTTGAACTCATCGCTCCCGCCATCGCCGCGCTGGTGGGGATGGCAGCACTGGCCGTAACGGTTGTTGGCGGCCCCATGACGCTATCGCTGCTCGTGCTGGAGAGCACGCATGACTTTGCGCTAACCGGTGTCGTGATCATGGCGGTGCTGTGCGCAAGCAGTTTCGCCCGTGCTCAATTCGGCTATTCCTTCTCCACATGGCGCCTACATTTGCGCGGCACGGGCATCCGCAGTGCCCGCGATCAGGGCTGGATGCAGGAAATCACGGCGCGCAGGTTAATGCGCCGCGCGCCTGTCGAGTTGGCCGATAACCTCACAATCGAACAATTGCGGCAAAGCGTGCCGCTGGGAAGCACCAGTCGTATCATGCTGGTGGCCCCAGACGGCCAATATCGCGGAATGGTGCTTACCACGGAAGCCTATGATCCCACCCTCGCGTCAGATTCACTTGCCAGGGATATTGCTCGCCTGCCTCAATCCACGCTGCTGCCGACCGATACGCTACCGACAATTCTCGAGCGCTTTGAACACTTGCAGGTTGATGACATCGCTGTTGTCAGTGCCGGCGGTATCATTCTAGGCGTGCTCACCGAAGCCTACGTCCGTCGCCGCTATTCGCAGGAATTGGAAAAGCAACAGGCGCACCTGTTTGGTGAGGACTAAATGGAAATTTAGGCGCATTGAGCGCAGGAGGACAACCCAATCGGGATAAACATGGGATGCTACTCCGATATCTTACACGGACTATCGACATTAGCCATGGTCTGACCTGAGATGCCTAGCT
>Ga0316220_1001057_pt1 | contig 32881 bp, 13 predicted proteins | sample TBH18005metaG_FD_203632 | JGI IMG/M metagenome (GOLD analysis project Ga0316220, IMG submission 203632) | Freshwater microbial communities from Trout Bog Lake, Wisconsin, USA - TBH18005 | ecosystem: Environmental > Aquatic > Freshwater > Lake > Hypolimnion/Profundal zone | place: USA: Wisconsin...
CTGTGTTGTTGCTGCCGTCCTTGACGGTGGCCGTGATGCTGCCGAAGGGGTTGCCCGCCGTGATGGCCGACGGAGTGGAGACGACCACGTTGGCAGCCGCGCCGCCGGTGACCGTGATGGCCAGCGAGGCGTCGGAGTCCGAGTTGGTGGTGTCATGCGCTGTGAGCGTCTGCGAGCCAGTTGCGACCAGCGTGACGCTGCCGGTGTAGGAGCCGCTGGAGAGCGCGACGCCCGTGGGCAGAGTCGCGCCGGCGCCGCCGCCGCCGAAGGAGAACGAGTCGGAAGCGCCCGTGCCCGAGGTGATGTAGTTGCCGTAGGCGTCCTCGGCCTTGACGGTCACGCTGAAGGGCGTGCCGGAGGGCTCAGAGGAGCTGGGCGCCGGCGAGGTGAAGGCCAGTTTGTTCAGCGCGCCGGCCTGCACGTCGAGGGTTACCGTGCCTGCGGTGATTGCACCGTTGGTGCTGTCCGTGGCGGTTACGTTTTGGGTGCCGCCGCCCACCGTCTCGAGCGTCGCTCCCGTGAAGGTGTAAGTGCCGCCGCTGAGCGCGTGGGATGACGGTGCAACGAACTGCCCGTCTGTTGAAGAGCTGAGCACCACGGTGTCCGACGTGCTGGCCGCGTTGCCGTACTGGTCCTCGGCCTGCACGGTCACGCTGAAGGACGTGCCCGCCGTCTCCAGAGTGGATGCCGCCGGCGAGGTGATGGCGATCTGTGTCTTCGCGCCCGCGGCCACGGTGACACTCACCGAGCCGGTCTGGCTGGAGGTCGCGTCGGTGGCTGTGACGGTCGTGGTGCCCGCCGTCTTGAGCGTGGCGCTGCTGATGGTGCAGGTGCCGCTGGTCATGGCGCAACTACCCAGCGAGGTGGCCTGCGGGTCGTTGGACGTCAGGTTGACCGTGTGGCTGCTGGTGACCGCGTTGCCCGCGCTGTCGGTGGCCTGAATGACGATGCTGGTGAGGTCGCCCGAGCCGGCGGTGATGCTGGTGGAGGCGGGGGTGACGGTGAGTGCGGCGTAGCTGCCCGTGAACTGCAGGGCGTTGCCGTAGGTGGATACCGCCGTGGTGCCTGAGCCGGCGGTGGCGATGAGGTTGGAGCTGGTCTCTGCGGTGGCGCCGTTGACGCTGCCGAAGGAGGCCGCGCTGGTGGTGAGCGAGACCCTCAGTGCCGCACCCGAACCGCCGCCGCCGCTGATGGTGTACGAAGGCGGCGAGGTGCAGCCCGTGCCGGGGTTGGTGATGGTGATACCCGTGACGGCTCCGCTGGTAGCGGTAAGCGTAGCAGTCGGGACGGTGGTGCAGCCGCCGCTGGAGAAGACAATGGTGGGCGAGGAATAACCGCTGCCGGCGGCCGTGATGGTCACATTGTTCTGGTTGACACTGCCACCGGCGCTGGAGCCCAGCGTGGCGGATGTGGTTCCGCCGAGAGATCCCGCAGACTCGCTGAGGGCGATGCTCTGACCGGTCACTGTTGTATAGAGCGCGTAGCCGTTGTCCTGATACTGCACCACCGGGCTAGGCGTAATGGTCGAACCCAACGAGAAGGCGGTGCTGGCCGCGGGCTGCTGGACGAAGACGAGCGAGGAGTTGGACTGCGCGGCTCCGATGTCCACAGAGTTTGCGCCGCCGCTGGTGGCACGCGTAAATCCGCGCGCGTCCTGACCGCCGTTTGCAATGGGCAGCGCCGTCACCACGGTCAGCGTGGCCGTGCCGCCGCCGCCGCTGGTTGTCAATGTGGGCGTCGTGGTCTGGCAGAGACCCGGATTGGTGATGGGAATGGCGTAGATGTTGCCGTATGCCGGCGTGCCCAGAGTGGCACCCGATCCGCCGCCTCCAGATAGCGCGGAGATTGACGGTGCGCTGGTGCAGCCCGTGCCGGAGCTAGTCAAAAGAAAAGTTGACACTGTTTGAGTGGAGCCAGAACCAGCCATCACTGCCACACCGGTCGGCTCCACAGAGCATCCACCGCCGCTAAATGTCGCCGTCGGCGCGCTTGAATAGTTACTGCCGGCTGCCGTGACCGCAACCGTAAGCTGGTAAGGAGAACCGAAGGTCGGCGGCGTACTACAGCCGCTGGTGTTGCCCACTGTGAGCGTTGTTGGTCCTGTAAAGGTAGTGCCGGGCACAATTTGAACGCCGGCCACGGGCACACCTGCCGTGCCTGCGTTGCGCAGCGCGCTGCCCGTGAGCGGGACGAAGGTCGGCACCGGACCGCCGTAGATGGAGGACATATTGGTGACCACGGCAAACGCGTTGCTGCCGCCGCTTGTTCCGGTAATCGTGACCACCGGAACGCTGGTGCAGCCCGCGCCCTGGTTGGTGATGTTGACCGCCGTCACCACGTTGCTGGTCGTCGTCACCGTTGCCGTGGGCAGCACCGTGCAGCCCAGAATGGCCGTGGCCGTTGCTCCGCTGCCGCCGCCGGTGAAGGTGATGGAGGGAACGCTGGTGCAGCCCGAGCCCTGGGCCGTCATCACCACGCCCGTGATGACCCCGCCCGTTTGGCTGACAATCACCGTTGGGTTGACCGAACAACCGCTGCCCCAAGTGATGCCTGGCGAGCTGTATCCGGTGCCGCCCGCCGTGAGCTGAATGGCTGCGACGTTGGTGGAGAAGGCCGCCGTGGCCCCGCCGGAGTAGCCCGAGCCGCCGTTGAAGACCTGCACAAAACCAACGCCCATGCCGAAGTCGCTGAGCTTGAGCGCGGCGATGCCCGGATAGGTGTATGGGGAGGTCGTGGTGGCTGAGGTGCCGTTGTATAGCGAACCGGTGTAGGTAATTGTTCCGCCAAGGTGCGAGTCGGCGTTGGTCTTGGTAGTCGCCCCCAAATTGACGGCGTTGCCTTCGATCACCGTGTTCTGTACGGTTGCGTTGGCACTGCTGTCGGAGTAGATGCCGCCGCCGCTGATGGAGGATGCGCCGGTCAGAGAGTTGCCCACAATTGTGTCGTTGTATACCGTAAATTGCGAAGCGGAGCTGGCGCTGAGGAAGCCCTTCACCTTGAAGGCACCGCCCTGGCCGCTGGCGTTGGTGTTGATGTTGGCCACGAATGTGTCGTTGGAAAGGTTGACCACAGGCTGGATTGTGCCGGCTGTCGTGGGCAGAGAGAGATACATGGCGCCGCTCGAGTTGCCGGACTCCGTGTTGTCGGAAAAGACGGTGTTGGTGATGGAAAAGAGGTTCGAGAAGTTTGAAGCGCCGATGGCTCCGCCGTAGCCGGTGCTGGCGGAGATGCTGCTGTTGCCGACAAAGAGGCTGTTGTTGATGACCATATTCCCGGGCCCGTACTGGAAGATGGCGCCGCCGCTGCCCGCGCTGTTGGCGTTGTTGAGGAACTGGGAGTTGTTGATGTTGAACATGCCCGGGCAGGTGGAACCCTCGCCGATGACTGCGGCGTTGCCGCTGGTGGTCATGCCGACGAAGTTCACGTTGTTGACATAGACCGGCTCGCCGCCCGCCGTAGTTGTCCCAATCAGGATGGCCGCGGGGCTGGTGTAGGTCATGTACTCCATGGTCAGGCCGGAGACGTAGAGCGCGCTGACGGAGGTGGAGGCCGTCTTGAACATGGAGTTGCCGGGTGTGGGGGTTGCGGCCTGGGGCGCGCCGCTGAGGAAGAGGTTGTTGGTGCCCGGGCCGACGACCGCCAGCGAGTTGCCCGTGGATGTGGTGCCCAAGCTGCTGGCGCTGAAGAGCGTCGTGCTGCCAAAGTAGATGGTCTGCGGCCAGGTGCTGCCCGCAAATGCAATGACCGCGTTGCCGGCCTTGGTCTTGGCCGCGCCATATGCGGTCCGATAGTTGCAGCCGGTGTTGTTGGTGACCACCGAAACGCCCGAAGGCATGTAGTTGGTCGGGGTGCATGTGCCGTCCGTGGCGTCGTCGTACTCGTTGACCACGTAGGTGTAGGCACCGTTGGTGCTGGAGCTGGTGTTGGCTGCGTTGATGGTCTCGGTCGGGGCCACGGTGGCTCCGCTGGCGCTCTGGTCCTGGAAGGTGAAGGTATAGACACAGGTATCCGAACCCGAAGAAGCGTTGATGGCTGCGTTCAGGTTGAGGGTGGAGAGGTCGAAGGTAGCGATGCCGTCGGCGTAGGTGGGGGTGATGGTGTTGGTGAGGTTGCTGTTGCTCTGGGTGACGCCGGTGGTGAAGGCGAGGCTGGTGAGCGAGTTGCCGGTGGCGGCGCTGGCCGTGCCCATAAAGCAATAGGCGGTGCTACCCACGCCCCTGCTTGTCGTCGTCACGGTGAGCGTGATGCCGTTGGGGCTGACGATGACGTTGCCGTTGCTGTCTTCTTCGGCTACCTGAAAGACGCCTGCCGTGGCGCCGGAGCCCGGATACTGGCTGTTGGAGAGCGTACCGGTCCAGTTGGGCTGGCTGATGACGGCCATGGTGTTTTCGCTGCCCGAGATGCGGTAGGAGACGGTGTTGGAGGTGAGCGGGGTGTTGTTGGTGTACGACGCGTAGGCGGCGTTGGTGTTGTTGGTGACGGTGAGGGCGTCGGCCGCGCCGCAGCCGGAGCTGTTGGTGGCCTGGCTCAGCGTGATGGTGGTGCCGCTGATGGCATTGATTGTGGTGGAAGCCGGGATGCAGGTGCCGGTGATGGTGTCGCCGACGGCCATGGTGGTGATGTTGGTGACGCTGGTGACGGAGGAACTGCTGTTGGTGGTGGTGCCGGTCGCCGATGTCGAGGCCACATACTGCGCGGTGAAGCTGTAGCTACCCGAGCTGAGGCTGGAGGAGGAGAAGGTGGCCGTGGTACCGCTGAGCGTGGACGAACCCAACCAGGTGCTGCCGCTGTAGAAGACCACCGAGCCGGTGGGCGCGGGTGATGGCGAACCGGCGAACTTGGCCGTGAGCGTGACCGATGCGCCGGAGGCGGCCGAGTTGAGCGGGCTGACGCTGAGATTGAGCGCACCGCCTGTCAACGAGAGAGCGTTGGAGGTAACGTTGCCGGTGAAGCCGGTGGCACCTGTGACCGTGTCCACGCTGCGCGTGCCGATGTTGGCCAGCGTTACGTTGCTGGTGGCGGCGGAGGTGGTCTGGTAGCCGCTGTACAGCACGCTCATGGGGAAGGTCATGAAGGCGCCGTAGTTGGTGCTGGTGGCCAGGTCTGTCATACCGTTGCCGACAAAGTCGCCCGTGGCCAGACCCATGATGGTTCCGGTGGTGATGCCCGGCGTGGTGTAGTACTGCACGCCGGTGTTGAGCGTGGTGGCACAGCTACCGGAGGCGCCGGTGTTGGTGAGGATGCCGACCTGCCCGGTGCTGGTGCCTGTGGCCACGCCAAGGCAGCCGGTGTTGGTGAAGTCGCCGACCACAATGGTGTTCTGGTTGGTGCTGGTGGAGCCGGTGTTTGTATAGGCGACCGGCGTTCCCCAACTCGGGGCATTGCCTGCGCCATATGTGCCTGTGTTGGGTATCACCCAGACGGAGTTGCTGTTCAGCGACATGGAGTAAATCGCATCCATTACGCCGTTGTTGTTGAGGTCGGCGAAGACGATGTTGGCCGAAACGTTGTTGGAGACCGCCGTCGAACTGCTGGCCGTGACCGCGCTGCTGGCAAGCGAGGTCGAGGGCGCACCGCCGCTGAGATAGGGAGAGATGTTATATGGGCCGCCACCATCAATCACCACGATGTCCGAGTAGCCGTCCTGGTTGAGGTCTGCCGCGCCCATAGAAACCGTGCCGCTGGAGCTGCCGGCCGCGGTGGGCGTATAGCTCTGCGCCGCGGTGAAGGTGCCGTCGCCGTTGCCGGTGAAGATGGTGAAGCCGGACGTAGTGGTGCCCGTGTTCACTGTGCCACTGGTGACGCCGTAGGCACACGAGCCGCTACAGACCATGCTGGCTGCGATGTCGGGGATGCCGTCGCCGTTGAAGTCGCCGATGGCCATGGACTTCTGGTTCAAGCCGCTGCTGCTGGCCGCAAACGGCGAGGTCATGCCGGTGCCGGTGGCCACCTGCGTAAAGGTGCCGTCGCCGTTACCGAGCAGGACGTAGACGCCGTAGGTGCTGCCGGTGACGCAGGCGAAGTCCAGCTTGCCGTCGCTGTTGAAGTCGCCGGTCTGGCAGAAGATGGCGGAGTGGCTGGTGTTGGTGCTGCCGTAGGTGGGCCCGGTACTGAACGGCGTGCCCACCGTAAACGTGCCGTTGGAGCCGCCTTGCAGAAACGAGCAGGTAGACGTGGAAGCACACACGATGAGATCCGGAATGCCGTCGTTATTGAAGTCGCCGGAGATGATGGTCTGCGCGCTCTTGAGCGAGGACTGCGGAAAGGCAGGGTCGTAGACCGCACCGGGCGAAAGCGTGACGGAGCCGCCTGTCGCGCCCCATCCGGTCATGGATCCGATGGAGGTGCTGGCGGTGGCGTCGTAGAGCGTGGAACTCACGCTGCTGATGGCGCTCGCTGCCGGTGGGCTGACCAGCGTGTTGGTGAACGAGTAGGCCGATGTATTGCCGCTGTAGGAGAGCACGCTGGCGACGGGATAGTGACTGGTATCGGCCACCGTGACGGCAAACAATGCGCCCGAGTTGCCGTTGTAGGGATAGTTGCCTGCCGAGAGCGATGTGCCACCCGCTGAGCCGGTGAATGTGGTGGATGCGGAGAGCGGCTGGGTGGCGTTGGGCGTACCCAAAAACTTGGCGTAGAGATAGTGGTTCTGCGTGGCAAAGGATGTGGTGTTGGGCGCAAGACGCACGCGCAACGTGGCCACGCCAAGGCTGGTGACTTGCGCCGTGCCCAACTGCGCCTTGACGCCGCAGAGACCGAACTGGCTGGAACCGAGGCCCGGGGTTCCGTCGTCGCAGAAGACCACCGTGCCGGGTGCAGTATCCGTCGCGGACGCAACAGTGTCCGTCACCACCGCGGTCAGGGTCTCGACCGTGCCGGCGGCGGCCGTCGACGCGGGCGAGCCCGACACCTTCGCCGTGAGCGCGATGCTGGTGGCATGCTGCGCGCGCACAAAGGGAGCTGAGCCCAGCACCAGCGCAAGTGCCATTAAGACGGAGGAGTGCCTGCGACTGTAACGACCGAGAGAGCGGCGGAGTCCCTTGCAGGCACCATTCGAACGCAGGTTGTCGAGGCTATTCTTGAACGAGGCAATGAATTCGCCCTGATGACGGAACATGAGCTATACCCCCGAGCGGGTTTCATGGAATCTATAGGCGGAATGCTAGCACAAAAGATATACACCACGAAAGATTAACGTTAACGTATTTTACAAATGAGGCATGATAGCCATGGTTTCGTATCGTGTTGATAATAAACTACATATGTGGAATTCCGGTGATTGCTGGCAAATATTCAGTGATTAGATTTGCCGCACTTGGCCTTGCTGGGTTGCCTTTGAGTTGCGAAGCAGCATGAGAACCGGGATGACACCGAGGAGCGGGATGATACCCGCGACAATCACAATCGGGTCGAAACTGTGGACGGCCGACGCATGGCGGGCGTCGGAGACGTGTCCGATGAGCCAGAAGGCAATGATGGTTCCGATGCCGGCGCCACTGCCGCTCATGCCGCTGACCGAGGCCACTGCGTCTGCGTGACATACATCCGATGGAAGTGTATTGGCCATCGTGGAGTAGCAAGCGTAGGCGAAGGTGGCAAATCCGAATAGCGCTGCAATCAAATAAAGATTGGTCGTGAAAATCGTGGGGATTAAGGCCGTGACACCGATGCCTCCAAAGATGATGAGCGCCTTACGCGCCCAACCGACGGACCAGCCTTTGCGAATGAGGAGGCCGGAAAACCAACCGCTGAGGAAGTTGCCTGCGTCGGCGGCGAGAAACGGAACCCAGATTGCGATGAGGCCGCTGCGCAGCTCGATGCCCTTGGCGATGAGGTAGATGGGAAACCAGTCGGTGACGAAGAACCAGACGGGATCCGTGAACGATTTGGAGATGATGATGGCCCAAGTCTGCGGAAGTTTGAGCAAGCCAAACCAACTGGGACGCGTGTGTAATTGTGGAGTGTGCTCGGAATCTTGCTGTTCCGTTTCAATCAACTCCAGTTCCTGCGCGGACAGGCGCGGGTGCTGGCGCGGCGAGTGATAGAAACGACGCCAAATCACCAACCAAAGAAATCCGAGCGTACCGGGAAGCATGAAGGCCGGACGCCATCCCCAGTGCGAATAGATGGCCAGCACCAGGAACGGTGTGATGGCTCCGCCGATGGAAGAGCCGCTGTCAAAGAGCGCAGTGGCCAGGGCGCGCTCCTGGCGGGGAAACCACTCACTGACGACCTTGGTGGCCGCCGGCCAGTTGCCGGACTCACCCGCGCCGAGCAGAAAACGCATGCCGGCAAAGCCCAGCAATCCGCTGGCGAGCGAGGTCAAAACAGAAACTGAGGAGTACCAAGCCACGGTGATGGTGAGACCCAGTTTGGCGCCAAGGCGGTCGAGCATGCGTCCGCAACCCGACTGACCGATGGCATAGGTAATGCGGAAGGCGATGATGATCCAGGCGTAGTCTGTGTTCGTCCAGTGAAATTGAAGCTTAAGATAAGGTGCAAGCAGCGAGAGCGTCTGGCGGTCGATGTAGTTGATGACCGTGGAGAGGAGCAGCATCGAGCCAATCCACCAGCGCAATGCAGGGATGCCGCGCCGCGGCATGACGGCCTGCTCCGGTTGCGATTTGCAGTGGTCCAGCATATGCAAACTGTAGCAGTTTCCATGAATAACGTTAAGATATAATTTATATTCAATTCTGTAAGACACTGATGAGTAAAGAAATCGAGGTCACTATGAGGGCGATTGTTCTGGCATTAGCTGGATTTCTTGCGTTTGGGTTGCCGATATACGGACAAGCTGCTGGAGCGGTGGAACTTGGGGGAACTCATGGGAGATACCCGGCAGTATGGCCGGCAGAGATGGACAAGAATTCCGTACCGGCATGGGCGCGCGACCACAAGATTCGATTTGCGCGGTGGGATGGCGGGCGCATTGAGACGGCGAAGGCGATGCTGTCGGGCTGGGAGGGCTTGAATCCACCTGACCCCGATATCGCCTACACCATGACGAATTGGTACGAATTGAACACGATTCCGCTGCTGACCAAGGCGCACATCAACTTGGTGTGGATCACGCTCAGTGTCGGGTTTTCGCCGGAGACGGAGGTGGCGCATCAGGCCGAGGTGAAGCGGTACATTGCGGAGTGCCATCGCAACGGCATCCACGTGATGGCGTACGAGTCGATTGCCAACATCTTCTGGGAGGACATGTACGCCCTACACCCGGAGGCCAAAGACTGGGTGCAACTGCGCAAAGACGGGACTCCGACGCCGTACGGCTCTGCCGACTACGGCCGGATGGGACGCACCACGCGCTACATGGCAGACCTGACGAACGCGCAGTGGCAGGAGATGGTGATTCGCCGGGTTGACCTGGCCATCGATTCCGGCGCGGACGGCATCATCTACGACAACAACTCCAGCGCCTCGCTCATCGCGATGTACGAGAAGATCCGCACGCACGCAGCGGCGAAGAAGCATGACTTCCTCATCATGGCGAACTTCCACCACGACACCTACGCGCTGAACCAGCTGCTGAACTGCATTACGACGGAGGACGGACGCGAGCCCGGCCTGTGGAGCGCAGGCGCAAACAATTTCAAGGCCATCAGCGAACAACTCCCCTACGCGCAGAAACTGGGCGACCGCTATCTGGTGAACAACTTCGGGCTGCTGAGCCTGCACGAGGCGCTCAGTGAAGGATGGAAGCCGACGATGGTGGAGGACGGCACGCGCGAAGGCCTAACGCGCTACGAGACCTTCATGCCGCCCGAGCACCAGAAGCTGGCGCTGGCGGAAAATATGGCCTTTGGCGTGCCGCTGGAGTTGTACGTCGAGGGGCGGCCGGCGCATGAGCTATGGAACAAGATTCCCCGGGCGGTTGCCACGTGGGACGCCGTGACCCAGTACAACGGATTCTTTGTGCAGCACGACAACTTGTATACCGGCGCCCGGTCCGTGGCTCCGCTGGCCGTAATCCTGGACGACCGCAGCGAGGGCGTAGCCATCCTGAACGGCCTTGCGGCGCGGCGGGTGCCGTTTGTGGCGGTCTACGAGCGGGACATCACGCCGGAGATGCTGAAGCAGTTTCACGCAGTGGCCCTGTTGACGGCCCAGACAGTGCATGAAGAGTCGCTGAAAGCGCTGGTGGGGTTTGTGCGCGATGGCGGGCATCTGCTGGCGATACGCGATGCAGCTACGCTGACGGAAAGCGGCGCCAAGCGGTCGGCAGCAGATTATTTCCTGGACGGGAGCTTCAAGGGAACGGCCGCGTTTCTGGATGGCAAGGCCGACATTGAGAGTTGGGCGGATTCCCTGCTGAAGGCATCGGGCCAGCAGCCGGTCAGCCTACAGGCACCGGCGGGTGTTCTGTTCAACGTGACCGAGCAGAGTCACGGTGCGCGCAGGATGGTGCATCTGCTGAATTACACGTCGGATGAGGCACACGGAATCTCAGTAACTGTGGATGGCCGCTATGCAAGCGTGCGGCTGCTGTCGCCTGATGGGAACAAGCAAATCACCACACGCTACGATGCCGCGACACATCGCACGACGGCGGAGATACTGACGCTGAAGATCTATTCCGTGCTGGTATTGGAGAAGAGCGCAGGAACTGCCGGAACAACGGCACACCGCTAGCGCAACAGCCACACAGGAATGAATCAGTAACTAGTTCAGGCCCGGAAGGTGTATGTCGTCTTCCTGAGCGCTCTTCAGGGAGGCCGCCATGCGCACGGATGCTTCTTTTACATTGCCAACGGAGACCGAGTCCAGAATGGCGCGATGCACGGCGGCAATCGCAATCAGCTTTTCCGGTTCCGGATCCGCCTGTTGAATGATGCTGAAGGTCAGCAGCTTGGGAACGAGCTGCTCTAGGCAGGCGCGCAAGCTGTCGTTCTGGGCCGCAGTCCAGATAGCGCGATGGAAGGCCAGGTCAGCCTGATAAAAGTCGAAGGTCTTCCCTTCCTTGGCTGTCTCCTCCATGCGGCGAATCTGAGTCCACGCATCCGAGAGATCCTGATTGCGCTTGTCCGCAGCCAGTTCGATGGCCAGCGTCTCGAGGCGGACACGGACGCGGTAGATATCCTTGATGGCCTGACGGGTAAGAAGCGTCACCCGAGTCTTTCGCCGCCCTTGACGCTCAATGAACCCCAGAAACTCAAGTTCGATGAGAGCTTCGCGAATGGTCGGTTGGCCGACGCCGAGTCGGCGGGCCAGACCAAGTTCGGTCAGCGTTTCGCCGGCCTTGAGTTCGCCATGCTCAATCGCGCTGCGGATGCTGGCAACTGCTTTATTTTTGAGTGAGATACGCGGAATAACCTGAAGGCCACTCTCCAACTCGGTGGCGGGTGTGGCAAACGATGTATCAGCCATAAAAATCTCCCAGTAATATGCTAACACTAGAAAAATATTAAATATTTACACGAAATTGCAATTAAATATATTGAACCCGTTATGGGGGTGCTCATTTGATTCTAAAAGTGTTGCTGGTAGCTAGAAGTAAAGGGTGCCTGAGAGCTGCAGGCGGCGACCGACCGGACCGGCGACGGTATTGCTACCGGTTGTGGAGCGTATCGTTCCGGTATAGATTGCGACAGAATTCGTCGGTTGATTCGGATTAGTGGCCGGAGTACAAGTCTGGATGCCATTCAACGTTGTCCCAACGCAAACAGTGTTGGGGTTGGCAAGATTGGGAGTATTGAAGACGCTGAAGGCATCGGCACGGAAGATGAAGTTCATGCCCTGACGATAGCGCTTAAGCGTAAAAGCGCGCTGTAGGGACATGTCCGTGCGAATGAAGGCGGGACCGACCAGCGAGTTACGCGATACATTGCCGTAAGTTCCGTGAGGCGCGTACGTGAAGGCATTGATGTTGTACCACTCGGCAATTTTATCTGCGCGATGGCGGTTGCCAGGCAGACGCGGATTGATGCCGGGAATCAAGTTGGGGCGCTGATTAGGCTCCCTGCTGAGGAACTGATCACCGTCCACGAGGAGGTTGATTGGCTCGCCGGTGCGCGCGGAGTAGATGCCGGCGTATAGCCAGTTGTTGACGATGGAGCGTACCCAGTCGGCTCCGCCATTGAGTTGAGGCAGCTTATAGCTCCAGGACATATTGAAGTTGTGTGTGACGTTGGTATCCGAGGGCCCATACTGGGAGCTGATGTTTCCCGGGTTGGGGATGGCATTGTTCATCGTGGTGGAGTTGCTGTCCAGGTCGAGGGATCGGGCGTAGCTGTAGCTGGCCGTCATGGTGAGGTGCTTGCCGGCGCGCTGACGGAACATGACTTGCAGGCCGTTGTAGTTGGATGTTCCCTCGCTGAGGATGTCCACGACGCTGTTGCCGCTTACGTTATAGCCGGGGTATGTAGCGCGAGCCGCATAGGAGGCCGCTGTGGACGTTGCTCCCGTACAGTACAGGCTGGGGTTAGCCTGATAGTAGAGGCCGCTGCAATCGTAGATGGCAGGATTCTTGTCCACGGGGACAAGCTGTTTGCGACCGAGGCGGAGAACGTAGTTGGCCTCGATGACAGAAGCCTTGGTGAGCGCCTGCTGGAAGCCGATATTGCCGGCGATGACGTAAGGTGTGCGGAAGTTGCTATCGGGATAGAAGACAGAGTAGGGCGCCACAAACTGCGGATTGGATGGGTCGTACCCTGCAGGAATGGGCTGCTGACCGAGCAACGGCTGCGAAGTGCCGCCGAGGGGAGTCGAAAACGTGTAGGTGAAGTAGTAGGGCTGACCGGCACCGACCACGTCGGCATTGATGGCATCAAAGAAGAGACCGAATCCGCCGCGCAACGAGGTCTTGCCGTTGCCGAATACGTCGTAGGCAAAGCCGACTCGCGGCGCGAGGCCGTTGAAGTCCGTGGGCACAATGGAACGCGAGATGCCGGGGTCGCCGACGAAGGCGAGCCCGCCCGGCGCCGTGGGAAAAATCTTGGATTGGTAGCCGGGGATGAAGGTCTGGCGCTGGTTCTTGGGCTGGAACCACTGGAAAGGCAATTCGTAGCGTACACCCAGATTGAGCGTAAGACGGGGCGTAATGCGCCAGTCGTCCTGTGCAAACAGGTAGAGATCGTGCTGAATGGCCTGCTGACTGAGTTGGTTGGCAAAGAGCACCTCCTCGGGCAGGCCCATGAGGAAGTCGGAGACGTTGACGCCACTGTAGGTGGTGGAGTAAGCCAGCTCGCCGGGGAACTGGTTGTTGTTGAGGAACTGCAGGCGCAGCCAGTTGATGCCGAATGCGAAGTTGTGCACGCCATGGGTCCAGGTCAGCGTATCGTGCAGGTCCAGGCTCTCGTTAACGGTGTACTTGTACCCCTGCGACTGCGTACCGAGCGAGAAGCGGTTGACGCCGAAGTACGGCAGGGCAGGAACGCCGGGAAGCGTAAGGTTGGCGCCAAGCGTAGCTAATGTAGTGTGGTCCGTGGGACTGAGCGTGTAGACGTAGCGCACGTAAGCGGCGCGGGCCACATTGAGCATGTTGGGCGTCAGCACCCATGTGTCCCCGATGTTGCCGGTCCAATTCTTTCCGGTGTTGTAGGCAATCTCGTAGTTGGCGTTGCCCAGCGCGGTGCCCAGCACAATGCCGGGAGCCGAGTGGTCGTTGGCGTTCTGCATGTAGTAGCGAGCGTCGAGTGTATGGTGGCCGGTGGTGTAATCCAAGCGCAGCAGGCCGCTCTGGTCGTTGCGGGGCAGCTTGGCCTTGGTGACCGCGTAGAGCACTCCGCTGCTCAGCGTGTCGGCAATGGGCAGGTAACCGGCGGCCATCACATTTTCAATGACGGGGTTGAAGCAAGCGCTGGGCACCTCAGCGTTGGGCAGATACTTGGAAGTTGCCAGCGGCTGCAACAGCGAGATGCAGGGTGCAGTACCGGTTCCACCGGCCACGTTCCAGGCCGTCTGCAGCATGCTGTTCACATAGGGCACGTAACCTTTGCCCTGATCGTAGAGTGGATTGAGGACGGTTTGGTTGATGGTATGCGTGCCGGAGACATCCGCAGCGAAGCTGGCGCACTGCATGCCTGCGAACGGGCCCGAGGACGTGCAGGCGAGTGGCGATACACCGTCGGATTGCAGGCCGCGCTCGGCAGCGGTGGGCGACTGGAGATTGCCGATGTTCGTGCCGGCGATGCGCAGATCCTGATAGGTGAACTGATAGAAGAACTTGTCGCGCTGGATGGGGCCGCCTACGGTGAAGCCGAACTGATTGGAGACGAGTTTGGGATTAATCTTCGTGAAGTAGTCCGCGGAGTCGAATGCCGTATTCTGCGCGTACTCCCAAACCTGTCCACGCACCTTATTGGTTCCGGATTTGGAGAGGACGTTGTAGACGCTGCCCACGCTGCGTCCGTACTGGGCCTTGTAGTTGTTGAGCAGGATGCTGACCTCTTGCAGAGCCTGACGCGGCGGGTAATTGAATCCGGTGTTGTAGAACAGGTCGTTCCAGTTGGCACCATCGAACAGAAAGAGGTTCTGCGTGTTGCGCGCGCCGGATGTGCTGTAGCTGGGGCCGCTGCGGTCGTTCGTGAACGTGGCCGGAGTATTGACGTCCGTGACGCCGGGCATGAGCGCGGCCAGAGCGACGGCGTTGCCGGAGTCCAACGGCAGGTCTTCGACCAACTTCTGCTCAATCAGTTCACCGAGGGCAGCGGATTGCGTGTCTACTGTGCTGCCGGGCGTCTCCACCTCGACCGTGGAGGTGGCCGCACCGGGGAAGAGCACGGCATCGGCGCGCAGGTTCTGGTCCGCCTCCACGATGAGGCCTTCGGCCAAGTAGAGTTCGAAGTTCGGCGCGGCAACCTTCAGCGTGTAGGTGCCGGGCGCGACACTGGAGAAAACGTACTCGCCTTTCTGGTTGGAGGTCAGGGTGCGGTCCGTGCCATGCTCAATCCAGGTGAGGGTGACCGTGGCGCCGGGGATGACCGCGCCGGTCGAATCCTTGACGTTGCCCGCAACGCTGCCGACGTTCTGCGCCCATGCAGAGAGGCTACAGACCAGCAGCATCGCAGCGAGTACGCCGCAGTACGTCTTACCAAACTTCCCCTTACGACCCATGTATCCGCACCTTAGTCTTTCTGTTCCTGCCGCTGATTACGGAGCCACACCCAGCTTGCCGGGGATGGGCGGCGCCACTGGCGTGGCCGCACCGACCAGAATCGTCACATAGTTGGTGCCGCCGTTGTTGTTGTCGGTGACCCACACGTTGCCGGAGAGATCGATGGCTATGCTCTCAGAGAGCTGCGGAACCGACCCGGTCTCGCTGTGCAGGTAGCCGTTCGCACCGGAGATGGCATTGATGGCCATGGACGAAGTGCCTGCGTTGCTCACGCTGAACTCCGCGATGGGCGAAGACGATGTGTAGCCGGAGACTGCGGAGTAGCCGTAGCTGGAGACCCAGGCGTTCCCTGCTCCGTCCACGGCAACGAACTGCCCATTGACCATGCCGCCAGCCCCGGCGCTGCTGGAAACGCTGTTCGAGGAGGTGCTGGTGATGGTGCTGCCGGAGGCGGTGCCAATTACAGCCTTGCCAACGTATGTCCCCGAAGGAACGACGGTGCTGACGCCATAGGTGACGATGTTGGCCATGCTGGTGGGACTGGCAATCGAGAAGCCCGTGCTGGGGCTGACGAACCAGATGCCGTTGTTTGCATCCACTGCCATACCCAGCACAGCACCCATCACAGCAGATGTCTTGTAAACCACGGATGAAGTGCATCCCGTCGTATTGCCCGTGAACCCGACGCTGTTCGCGGCGGCGGTCCCCGCAGCGAACTGCAAGATCACCGAGCCGTAGAATCCAGTGGTCACAACGCAACCTTCCTGATCGTTTGCCCAGACCTCAGGGCCATTGGTGGCGGAGGTATTGTTATCCACGATGATGTTGTAGGGGTGCGTTCCGAGAGATCCGCCGGCGGTATAGGTGCCCGAAGAGTTAATCTTGCCAATACTCTTGGACCCGGGGTTTGAGCTGCCGCCGGCGAGAGTGAAGAACACATTTCCCGATGCGTCTGCTGCGACAGCCCAGGGATTCAGGCCGATATAGAACCCGGTCGGGGTGGCATCTGCCGATGTAATGATTCCGGGTCCCGTTGCAGCCGGGAACATGGCCGTTGTTCCGAAGATGCAGGTACCGGTACAGGTATAGGTGCCTCCGGAGATGGTGCTCTCGTTCGTGTAGACTGTCGAGCTCCAGTCGGCGAGCCAGACGTTGCCGAGGCTGTCCGACGCGAGCCCCTTGATGTGGTTCATGGTGCGGGTATAGGAGACAGCCGAGGTAATCCCATACGTGGCGAACAGATTGGCGGCATAGCCGCTGTTGGCACCCACTGTATATGAGGTAACCGGGTCCTGGAGATACGCCCCATTGGGAGCAATCACAGTGACACCGGAAATATCTCCATAGTTGGAGAACCAGGCGTTGCCGTAGGGGTCCAGCGCCATATAGTTGGCCGCGAACAACACATTGTGGTTCGATTTTGAGTTGAGGTTGGGGCTCTGCGGAGCGTAGCCCATGGCCAGCGTCCAGTCGTTGGGCGCGGCGGCAAGAGCAGGAGTAAAGGGATTGCCGGACCCCGGCACGCAGTAAAACGCCCCGCCGCTTGCTCCACAGGAAACGCCGGCGGTGTTGGTTGGGAACTGAGCCATGAACCACGCGGCCTGCACCGTGTCTGCCGGCGCATTGAGCGAGCTGGCAGGAACGTTCTTGGTGCTGAGCGTTGTGCTGGACGGCGGCGTGACGCTGGCGTAGAGGCTGCTGCAGGTCGAGCCGCTGGAGTTGATGCAGTAGGAGAGGATGTCGGCGATGGTGTTGACGTGATCCGATTCCACCGAGACCCAGCTATTGACGCCGGGCGCGGCACCGGCACCGATGTTGACCATGTTGGCCGCGGTGGCGAAGGCGTTCTGCAGGCCAACTAGGTTGGTGGACGGCGTGCCGATGTTGATGACGCCGGCCGAACCGCTGGGAGCACTCATGAACTGCTGCAAAGCATAAACGGCTGCAACTGTCGTGACCTCGTTGACTGAAATGAAGGGATAGGCGGTCGCCAGAGCGCTGGCCGAGGCGCAGGGCCCGAGGGCCGCCAGAAGCGCGACGTTGGGGTTGTTGCCGGAGCCGGAGTCGCCGCCAACAATGAGCACATAGACCTCAGACGGATAGGTGTTGCCGCCGGAGGTGACCGCGCCGGGACAACTGTAGTCGCCCGTCAGGTTGAAGAACCCGCCGGAATCAGTGCTGATGTAGTAGTTGCCGTGGCCATCGATTGCGCCGATGCCGGTGTTGCTGGCGGCGTCGGTGGCTGAGGTGTTGTTGGTAAGCACGGCAGAGGACAGCAAGGAGGTCGCGCCGGTGCCGTAGGTTCCAGCCGAGGCGGTGTTTCCAGCTGCGTATAGGTACACGGATGCCCCGTTCAGCGGGTTCTGGCCGCCGTGCGCCACGCCTTTGATGACACCGCCCTGGATGGTGTCTCCCACCTGATTCACCGGCGCAGACTGAACGTATCCGCCCAGCGTACAGCCCGCAAGACCAATCGCGAGACTGGCAACAATAGCCGTGGCGATTTTGCGCAGATTCGAGGCACCCTGAGTGATGAAGATCATGGCCAACTCCTTGAATAGAGCGAATGGGTACTTTACTTCCAGTACCGGACAACATGTGACTTTGCACTTACTATAACCCTAAAAATGTTAAAGTTAATATATAAATTCAGTTTCCTACAACCGTGAAGACTACGGGTAACGTATGCAGTTGCGTGCTGGGGCCTGCGGCCTGAATCGTAACGGCAGAGACCCCTCCGGGAGTGATGTTGCTAGCGGCCGTGCTTACGCCACTACCGCAAGAGGATAAGCCGGAGGCGAGTGCCACCAACAGGATGCACAGTCCGGCAAAGCGTGAACACTTAGCCCTTGTCCTGCGAATGAGCAGCAGCCCAAGCGGAGCAAGGAAGGCGAGGACGATTCCTGGACGATGCGATTTTGTATCGGGTGTCTTCTGGTTGGAAGCTAGCCGTCCCAGATTGACGTTGGTCCACAGCGTCACAATGATGGTCTGCGGCTGGGCAAGCAGCGAATTGGAGGTCTGCACGTCGCCGGCCAAAGTAAACACTTGCGAAGACGGCTGGAAGGTACAGGCGGCGTTGGCAGGCAACCCCAAACAACTGAAGGTGACAGAGCCCACCAGCGTGTTGGTGGGAGTGATGGTCAGTGTGGTCTGCACGGCTCCACCCTGTGCGATGGCTAACGCGCTGGTGCTGAGGGCAATCGAGTAGTCCTGTGGATCGGGACTGACCACAAAGTTCAACGCCGAAGAGGTTCCACTGGTGAAGTTCGAGTCGCCGCCATAAACCGCGGTGACGTTATAGGTTCCAACAAGCAGCACACTCGACAAGTTGGCTGCCGACGATGTGTACGTAGCCACGCCCTGCGCACTGAGCGTTCCCTGCCCCAGTGTCGTGGAACCGTTCATGAAGGTGACCGATCCCGTGGGAGTGCCGCCGGTGGCTGCTGTGACTGTGGCGGTGAAGGTCACGGTCTGGAACTCGACGATGGCTGTGGGCGATGCGCTGAGCGCAACAGCCGATGTGGACTTGACCACGGTGATGATCAGAGTGGCCGACGTGCTGCCACCGTATACCTGATCGCCGTTGTAGTTGGCTACCAGAGAGTGATTGCCGACGCTCAGCTTGCCCAGCGTGATGGTAACGATGCCGTTGCCGGAGCTGTTGCTGATGGTGGCCGGCACCATCGAAGTGCCATCCACCTGCAACGTGACGGTTCCCGAGGGTGGCGATGCCCCCTGAGTGGCCGGCGTGATAGTGATGGTGACCGCCGTGGTCTGCCCGTACTGCGGATTGCCGGTTGCGGGCGTTGTCTGCGCCAAGACAGACGTTGTCTTGATGAGCACTGCGCCCTTGCCGCTCAAGGTGACGACCGGCGAGGGCGAGTTGATGCCCGTGCTGCCGGCCAGCGTATAGGTGGCCGTCTGCACACCGGTCAACGTGGGAATGTATTGCACGGTGAATTGGCAGTAGGCACCGGGCGCGAGCGCCTGTGCGGCGGTGCAGCCGTTGGTGGTCGCCGACAGCACCTGATACTCCGTGGTGGCGCCTGCGGGAGTAATCCACGGCGTTCCCAGCGAGGCGGAAGTTGAACCGGAGCTGCTCAGAGCAACCGTCTGGATGGAGCTGCTGCGGGTGATGTCCACTGTGCCAAAGTTGAACTGCGGCACGTTGCGGTTGATGGCAACGCCTCTGTTGTTGCCTGTGTCCACAACGTAGAGCGTTCCGACGCCAACGGCTTCGATGCCGGCGGGAGCGTTGAGCAACGTGGCGGTGGCCGCTCCGGGGAGAGTCCCCAGCCCGGATATGCCATTGAACCCGGCGATGGTGGAGATGATTCCGGATGAAGAATTGACCATGCGCACTGCATGATTGCCCGTATCGGCGATATATACGTTGTTGGCCCCATCCAGCGCGAATCCTGCCGGTGAGCCGAGTTGCGCGCTGGTGGCTGCACCGCTGTCACCGGAGCCGCCCGATTGCCCGTTGCCTGCCACGGCCACCATAGTCTGTGGGAAAGAGAGCAGGTTGAGTCGGCGAACCATGTTGTGGCCGGTATCCAGTATGTAGAGCAGACCGGCCGTGTCGTAACGCAGTTGCGAGGGTGCGGAGAGCTGCGTAGACAGCGGCGTGCAGCCGTCGCCAACCGTGTCGGTGGCGCCGGAGCAGACCGTGGTGGCTCCGCCAGCCGCCGCAAAGACGTACTGATAGGGATTGACGATGCGGATGCGATTGTTGCCGGAGTCGGAGACGTAGAGGTTGCCGCGGGCATCCACGGCGACACCGGCGGGTACAGAGAACGCGGCCTGAAGTGCAGAGCAGCCGTCGCCCAGCGTGTCGAGAGCACTGGAGCAGACCGTCGTTGCTCCGCCGGCATAAGTCGAAATCTTGGCTGTCGCCGGGTCGACACGGCGGATGACGTTGTTGCCGGTATCCGCGATGTAGATGGAGCCGTCTGCACCTGCCGTCACGCTCTGCGGCGCATTCAGTTGGGCGCTCGTTGCTGTCGAACCGTCACCGCTGTATCCGGCCGTCCCCGTACCTGCAAGAACCGTCTGTGTTTGCGCAACGATGTTGTAGCGCAGCACACGGTGGTTGGCCGTATCGGCAATCAGGAGATTGCCGTTGTGGTCGGAAAAGGCATTGCGCGGCAGATTCATGGCGCCGCCGAAGGCTGTGGCGTATCCGGGGTCGAGCGCAAGAGCGGGAACCGTGCCGTTGCCGGTCACGCCGAGCGAGCCGAGGTTCCCCAGAGAGTCCTTCGTGGCCAGTACCGAGGAGTCCACTCCCGGCACCGTGGGCGTCAAGGTCAGGTTGAAGATGCAGTCCTTGGTGTTGTCGGCATTCGTGGTGCAGGAGTTGGTTCCAGCCGAGTAATCGCTATTGCCCAGTGTGTAGGGTGAGCTGGTAGCCGGACCGCTGCCGACGGAGTAGTGCAGGTCCACGGTCTGCGCAACCGGAACCGCCGGTACTACAGCAGGAAATGCAAGGTTCGTAGAGACTTTGCGAATGCTGGCGTCGTTAGGGTCGGCGATGTAGAGATTCTCGTTGGCATCAATGGCGATGCCAAAGCCGGCGCTGCCACGGTGGAACTCGGCGAGTTTCAGTGCCGGGCAACCGTCACCCTGCGCGTCGGTCTGTGCAGGGCAGCCGGTGGCAACAGGGTTGCTCGACCCGGTGTAGTACGTTCCGGCGATGGGGTGCATATAGCCGGTGGTGGCATCCAGAAACCAGATAACCTCGCCGCTGTCGGCGATGTAAAGGTTGTTATGTGAGTCCAGCTTGATTCGGCGCAGAGTGGAGACAGCTCCGGACGTGCCTAGCACGTATGGATACGTCGTACCGTTGGTTGAGCCGCCACCGGCGACCGTGTAGATATAACCCACGACCGGAGAGGCGATGCCCATCACATTGCCGCCGGCGTAGATCATGCGCACGCGGGAGTTTCCGGTGTCTGCAATGTAGACGTTGCCGTAGGAGTCCACTGCGACATCGCTTGGGCCGGAGATGAGCGCCGCCGAGGCCGGCCCGCCGTCGCCCGTCTTGCCGGCAGTGCTGCTGCCGACGATAGTCGTGATGATTCCCGTGCTGGCGGTTACCTTGCGCACGACATTGTTGGTGTAATCGGCGATGTAGACGTTGTACTGGGAGTCCACCGCGACTCCGCGGGGCACGTTGAGCGTGGCGCTGGTGGCCGGCCCGTTGTCTCCCGTGTATCCGCTGACCGCCGTGCCGCTCTTGCTGTTGGCGGGAGCGGCTGTGCCAGCAACCAGAGTCATCATGCCGGTGGCCGCGCTGATCTTCTGCACCAGAGAGATGCCCCCGGCAAGGTAGATATCCCCATTCTTCGCAACGGCAATGGATGTGGGCTTGCCAAGATAGGTTGCCGCGCCGGCAGTATTGGCCAGCCCGTCGGAGGCCAGGCATCCATCACCGTAGCGGTCTGTTGCGGCGGCGCACACGGCCTGGCTGGTCGTCGTCTCGCCGGCGACGACCGTGATGACCTTGGTGTTGGCGTCCACGCGGCGGATGAGATCGTTGCCGGTGTCTGCAATATAGATGTTGCCCTGACCGTCCACATCAACGTCCTGGAGGTTGGCGGAGGCCAGCACCGCCTGGGTCGCAGGGCAACCGTCGCCCAAAGCGTCATAGGCCGTGTACGGGCTGCCGGTCGAGCAGGGTGTGTTGGCCGTTGTCGCCGTTCCTCCGCCGGCCACTGTCGTAATCAGGTAGGGAATGGGAAGCGGCGCGCTCTGGGCAAACGCACGCGCAGCCATCAGCACGGCAATCGCCGCAACACCAGCGGGCCACCGCAGCCTGTGGCGAGCATTCAGCAAACGTGTTTTGGCTACACTTTCCATAACTCACCTCGGCGCCGCTCTAATACGGCATCAGCATGACTCCGGTGTTCGGACTCATAGAAATCTGCCCTGCGTTATAAATATTTCCGTTCGTGTCCTTCCAGTAGCCGCTGGAGGATCCCGAGTTGCCCAGCGCGGCCACGCCGGTCACGGTCGAAGATGGATTCACCAGCACGAGGCCGCCTGTGTATACACGCTCCCATACGCCGGATGTCAACTGCACCGGTGCAGCCGATGGACTGCCCAAGTTAATGTTCATGGTCGCATTGTCCACGAAGGAGCCGAAGTCGTTCACACCGGAGACCGACAGCATGGTGTGCACCTCGCGCACCAGCAGGAAATTGGCGATGGACCAGTCAATCTGCGCCTGGGAGGCTGCCGTATAGCCACTTGGCGTGGGCGAAATCATGCTTGTGCCGGTCGTCGTCTTGCTGATGGGAGCATAGTAGCGGCTGCTGTTGGTGCGGATGAAGTTGAACTTCGTGGCCCAGTAGGCGTCGTTGATGTTGGCGTCCTGATGGTTCGTAAAGCCGCCCTCGTCAATCCACATGTCCACGGTGTTGACGAGTTGCGTAAAGATAGGCAGCAACGTGTTCCTCCCCTGCGGGAAGGTAAGGTTGCCGACTACGCCAACCCCGTAGGAGTGAATCTGCGCCGTGAGCCACTGTATCCAGCTCAGCACGGCGGCCTCGTAGGCAGCATCGGTGCTGTTGCTGGAGCCGGCATATTGCTGCACCCAGGTTCCGCTGGAGTTGTACACGCCGCAGCGGCTGTCCCAGTTGGTCAGCGCGATGTTGTCAAGATCGATCTCTTGCCAACCGGCCTGGATGTAAGGAAGAACAAAGGTGTTGAAGTAGTAGTTGCGGAGGCTCGGGTTGGTGATGTCCAACGGCATGTTGATATAGGTAGTGCTGCCCGAGGTGTACAGATAACCGTAAGCCGTCGAGTAGATGGAGTTGGCCGGCGTAAGCGGATTGCCGTTGCTGTCACACTGGTAGACCACCCAGTCGGGATGATTGGCAACGTACCAGGCCAACGAATCGGTGCTGACGGAGGAGCGGTTGGGATCGCGAGCATAGGGAATGTAGTGGCCCGGCACGACGGGGCTGGGCTGCGACAGGCTTGCTGCACCCCACAATGAGTACACGCGCCCGCTGTACACGGATGTATTGAAAATGTTGTAGTCGAAGAACTGCGCACGCGGCATGCCGCTGATTGTGGTGGCGGGTGTGGTTCCGACAGCGTTCAGGATGACCGGTATCGTGCTGGTCACATATCCGGCAGCGTTGGTCGCCGTCAGAGTGTAATAGGTCGTTACCGTCGGCGACACGGAGTACGGCGATGTGGGCGTTCCCGAAACGCCCGAAAGCGAGACGCTGGTGGCCCCCACCGTAGTCCAGCTCAGCGACGAGCTCTGCCCGTAGTTGATAGTCGAGGGCGACGCCGTAAAGCTGGAGATGACCGGCATGGATCCGGAGGGCGTGATGCCGATCTTGCCGGGAATCAACGGGCCGACCGGCTCTGCTACGCCAAGAACCACGGTGACATAGTTCACGTTGGAAGCATTGTTCGCCACCCAGACGTTGCCGGAGGGGTCGATGGCGATGCCTTCCGCCCCGCTGATGGCGGAGCCGGACTCTGAATGGATGAATCCATTGGCACCGGAGAGTGAATTGATGGCCATCGAGGTGGTCCCAGTCCCGGAAACACTGAAGGCGCTGATGGACGCTGCCCCGTTGTTGGAGACCCAAACGTTGCCGGCGCCGTCCACGGCTGCATACTGCGGATTAATCAATCCACCGGCTCCGGAACTGCTGGTTACACTGGCCGCCGCGCCGGTTGCGATGGTGCCAGATGATGGGGTGGGTATGGCATAAGTGACCGTGTTGACGGAGACCTCTCCCGGCGTGGTGCTCCCCAAGAGGTAGCCGGAGTTGACCATCCATATATTGTTCGAGGCGTCCGTGGCCAAGCCGAGGATGGCGCCGGTGGGCGCGGTGAATGTGCTGCGCACGTCTGAGGTGCAACCGGTCGTACCCTGCACCATGCTGTTGCCTGTAGCCGCAAGACTGCCAACAAGAATCTGTGAGACTGCGCCCACATATCCGGTGCTAACGGCGCAAGTCTTCTGGTTGGAGAGCCAGATGAGCGGCCCGCTGGAGATGGTGGAGTCGCTGTCTAGCGCAATGCCGTAGGGAAACGGGCCAAGACCGGTACCGGCTGTGTAGCTTCCGGATGCATTGAGCTGCGCCACAAGCTTTGAACCATAGTTCGTGCTGCCGCCAGCCAGCGAAAAGTAAACATATCCATTGCCGTCGCCCGCGACCGCAAAGGGACTGGGTCCTGTATAGAAGCCGTTGACCGTGCCTGTGCTGCCCACGCCCGGCCCAGTGGAGGCTGGAAACTCAGCCACTGTATTGAACTGGCAGGTGTCTCCGCCCGGGCAACTGAAGGTCCCGCCGGAGATGGTCACGGCAGGCGTGCCCTTCCAGTCCGCAGCCCACACGTTGCCATTGCTGTCCACGGCGATGCCGCGTGGGCTGCTGAATGTCCGTGTGGCCTGCACGGCTGATGTGATTCCGTATTGCGAGTAAAGACCCGCAGCGTAGCCGCTGTTGGCTCCCACTGTGTAGGTGCTTGCGGGAGCCATGATGACCGACCCACTGGGACTGAGTTCCACAACGCTGTTGGAAGGATGAGAAGATGTTGTGTTCGTCAGCCAAGCGTTGCCGTAGTTGTCGATGGCCACGCCGAAGGGCGAGCCCACGGCGTTATAACCGCCTGATTGTGGCTTGAATGCGACGGCGATGGTCCAGTCGTTTGGAACCAGGGACAGCGCAGTGAACGGTGGCGTTGCCGTGATGCACTGGAAGGCCGCGGCCGTCGTTCCGCAGCTGCCAGTGCCGCCGATATTGTTGGGAAACTGCGCCAGGTACCACGCTGCCTGCACCGTGTCGGCCGGCGCGTTGAAGCTGCTGGCCGCTATGCCGCTGGTGCCGAGCATCGTGGAGGTCGGCGTCACGCTGGCAAAAACGTTGGAGCACGTCGAGGCCGTGTCCGTTGAATTGATGCACGTGGCCAGAATGTCGGCGACGGTGTTAATCTTGTCGTACTCGGGATACGAGGTTCCAATCGTAGCGGCACTCTGACCCGATGCCACATTAACCAGTTGCGGCACCATGTTGAATGCATTTTGGAGGCCAACCAGATTCGTAGTCGGGGTGCCAATCTGGAAGCTGCCTGCCACGCCTGTGGGCGCGCTCATGAACTGCTGGAGCGCCCATACAGCCGCCACCGTTGAAACCTCGTTGACGACCACAAAGGGAACCGTGGAGGACAGATCGTGGCCCGCCGTGCACGGGCCTAGTGCCGCCATGACCACGCTGAATGCGTTGTTACCGCCACCGGAATTTCCGCCCACGATTACCACATAAATATCTGCCGCATAGCTGGCAGAACCACTCGTCACGGCCGCCGGACATGTGTAGTCACCGGTGATGGAGAAGTAGCCACCGGAGTTGGTGGTTGCGTAGTAGTTGCCGTTGTTGTCCACTCCGCCGCTTCCGCCACTGGCGGGCAACACTGCGGAGGTCAGCAGCGAGGTCGCGCCTGTCCCGTAGGTGCCAGCCTGCGCGCTATTGCCTGCCGCATAAACATAAACAGCGGCACCGCTAATGGGTTGCTGCCCGCCCATGGCGCGCCCCTGAGCGTTCTGAGTTGTGACTGGCAGTTCCGATGTGCTGGCTGCGACCTGCGCGGAAAAGCCATTGGCTCCACATCCAGCCAGTCCGCCCAAACCAAGCATGCCCATAAAGACAACTGCAAGGCGCGCGCGCCCCCCTGTCCGCCCCTGCGCTCCTTCGCCTGGTCGAATCATTCTGCGACATCTTTGTTGCCAATTCCTCACAGGCTCACCCTTAATGTCTATGCCGAAATAGATCTGTTCTTGCACCACGGGCAACAATGCAATTTGGCAGTTATGCCCATCATTCTATGCCCTTATCTAGCAGTTGGCTGCGCCGAAGCCAGCTTCAGTTGCGGAAGAACCTTGACTAATTGCTCCGCCATCCACTGTGCGACAAAGTTGGCTCCTGCAAGGTTCAGGTGCCCCCCCAACTCCGGCGGCAACATCTTGTCCATCTCCTCCACGGTCATTTTGCCGAAGGTCTCATGAGAGAAGGTGAACATGTCAATCAGCGGAACATCTTCCTCCTTTGCAACGCGGCGTGCCGCATCGGCATAGGGGCCGATTGCGGTCATGTTGTTGCCCGCCACAATGCCGTTGCGCACCGGACGGTCCGGAGGCGTCACCAGGATGGGTTTGATGCCCAGCTTGCGCGCGGTATCAATGAAGATTTTCAGGTTCGCTGCGTACTCTGTATCCGGATCCGTGTGCTTCTCCTCCGTGGCCGGATGAGAGTCGTTGCCGCCGAACTTGATGATCCAGTAGTCGGCCGGCGTGGACTGAGCCTTGATCCAGTTCTTAGGCGGATTATGGGCTCCATCCTTGTTCGTCTCCCCGTGCAGGAACGTCTTGGTGCTGCGACCGCTCAATGCAAGGTTGGTGACCTGAACATTCACCAGTTTGCCCTGCAGGTAGGTTCCCCAGCCCTGAATGGGCCGTTCCGGAGGTTCATCCGAATCAATCGAATCGCCCAGAATCACGATGCGGACCGGCCCCGCCGCCGCTGCGGGCTTGGCACACACCAGAAACAGCAAGGACGCTGCGATAGCAGACAGCCACCAACATAGAATCGTCGTTAGCCGCATTTTCGACACATTCTGCATTTGTTCATCTCCTTTGAATCACTGACTAAACCGACAGCAGCGAGGACGACTCCGTGTCGAGATAGATGGTCACGTTGTCACGCGTCCGCGCGATGGAAGCGGGGCATGCCGTCGAAATCTCGCCTTCCAGTGCGTTCTTGACCGCCTTGGCCTTGCGCCCCTCGGGCACACAGCAAATCCACACCGCCGCACGCAACAGGCCGCTGCATGTCACCGTCATGGCCTGCTGCGGCATCTCACCGATACTCGCAAAGTGCCCCTCGTTCACCTGCTGCGCCCGGCAGGCCGGATCCAGCGTCACGCACTTCAGCGTGGCAGGATCGTTGAAGTCCGCCACGGGCGGATCGTTGAAGGCGATGTGTCCGTTCTCGCCAATTCCGACAAACGCCAGATCGAGCGGTCCAGCATTCAGCAGCTTGGTGTAACGGGCAATCTCATAGGCAGGCTCGGCCATACCGTTGATGTAATGCACGCTGCGCGGGTGGACCTTGTCTTCCACGCGCTCCCTAATCCAGCGCTGGAAGCCAGCTGGATGGTTGGCGTCCACTCCCACATATTCATCCATGTGGAAGACATCCACCTTCTTCCAGTCAATGTTCGGCTGCTTCACCAGCTCCTTCACCACATCGAGCTGTGAATTTCCCGTGGCAACCATAATCCGGGAGTACCCGCGCGACGCAATCGCCTTCTCAATCACCGCTGCTGCATCCTTGGCGGAGGCCACGCCCAACTCATCTCTCGTGGCGAAGACTTTCACCTTCGCCTTGCCGTATTGCAGTGTTGCTCCCGGTTGAACCGCCGATGTCGTACTCATATGAACCAGCCTTTCATTGCCTACATATTTTGTATAAAAGATAGTTTAACGTTAAGCGTTTGTCAAAAGATAATTCCCTCTGCCTTCCGTAATTGGCGAAGAATCATAGTGTTATGTCCCCTTCAGTAATAGCATTACGGCTGTGTTTGGCCGAAGGATGACCTTCCCGCTGTGTTCTTGCCCATGGGAGTCAACCCAAATTCCCTTACCCAATTTGAGTGTGGCTTCAATCTTCGAGGCCGGATTCACCGCCACCAGCCCCTTGCTGTAGGCGCGCGTCCAGACACCACTCTCATCATGTACTGGCGGTGCCAGGGGATGCCCCAAATCCACATGCAGCACCGGCGCATCCAGATAGACTCCATACTCCTGCTCGCCGCAGACCGTCAGAAGCGAGCCTCTTTCGCGATACAAATAGTAGTTCGCCGCAGCCCAGTCCATCTGCTCCGGTCGGGCATCGGCCAGATGCTTGGCGGACATTTCATTGATGGCCCAGTGGAACTTGTCTGCCGGCAGGCTGCGGATGAAGTCGAACTTCCGCTGCCAGACGGCATCCACAAACAACGCATCGCTGTGGTCCGTAAATCCCTGTTCATCTCCCCAGATGTCCACCACGTCCACCAGCTTGCGCATGGCGGGTAGCAGTTCCGGATGATTAACCGGGAATGTGATGTTGGCCGCAACCACAATGTCCAGTGCGTGAAGGCGCGCCGTCAGGTACTCCATCCACTCCAGCACGGACAACACATAGGCGGAATCAATCTTGTCACCGTTGAACTGCTTCACCCAGTTGCCCTGCGCGTCAAAGTGGCCGCTGCGCTTGTCCCAGTTCGCCAAGTCCACATTGTCAAAGGCCATCGCCTTATAGCCGGCAGCAAGATAAGGGGCAACAAAGGTATCCCAGTAGAATGTACGCACCGCCGGATTGGTGATGTCCAGCGCCATCGAGTTTCCGGTGGGATAGGTGAATCCCCACGCCGGTGTCTTGCGGTCCGACGTGTACACAATCCACTCCGGATGGTTCGCTTTGTACCACTCGAACGTGTGCGTCTTGCGGTCGTTGTCTCGCGAGTACGGCAGATATCTCGCGTTCACGATTGTCGACAGCGTGACGGGCTTCTCCGCACCCCACACAAAGTAGACATTCCCCGCGTACACCGCCGGGTCAGGCACCTTGCGATCGAAGGGCTGCGCGCGATTGATGCCGTCCGATGAAGGCATGGGCAAACTCAAATGTGGCCTACTCTGGGCGATGCTCAGGCTTGATCCCAGCGCGAATATGAACAGCATGCAGCGCACTGCTTTGGACATAGTTCCACCTACCACTTCGACATCCAGTAATAGAAAACAATAAAGCCCGCCACCATTGCCCAGGCCCCGAGGAATCCAATCAGGTCGATGCGATAGCGCTTGAAGGTGAATGTACGTGGCAGTTGCAGTAGATCGCGCACTAAGGATGCGTGTCCGTTCTCTTCCAATTGGGTCATAATTCGTCTCCCCCTTGCGGCAACAGATTTTCCTCTCCCACAGGTACCTTCAAATAGCCGAAGATGCGCTCCAACGACGCAGTCGGCTCCGGCTTCGTCAGCCAGCTCACCACAACGATGAGAACCACCCCCGTCACCATGCAATACAGCGACGACCATGCATTCGGCAGGCCGTACAGCTTTGTCCCGAAGAACACAGACCCTGAACCCAGCGTGCACGCCCATGCTCCGTACCGGTTGGCCCGCGGCCAGATAATCCCGATCCAGAACGCGATGCCGATGATGGGCAGAATGCTGATGAACTGCACGGTTGAGCCGACGACCGAACTCATCTTCAGCCCCAGACTGAATCCCGCCGCCATAATCACCAGCGACGAGATGCGCGCCACCATCAGGTAATGCGCGTCGCTCTTGTGATGCCCAATCAGTGGCTTGTACAGGTCGCGCGTGAACAGCGCCGAGCCATTCACCATGAACGAAGAGCAGTAGGCCATCACCGTGGCCAGCAGCGACGAGACCATCAGTCCGATCAGACCCGACGGCAGCAGGTTCACCACCGCCATGCCGAACACGCGCTCACGGTGCGCAAACGGAATTCCCGGAAACAGCACCACCGCCAGCAGACCGGTCAGCGTCCATCCCACGGTGCAGAAGCGCTTGATGAAGTTTCCCGAAGTCCAGCCGAAGCGGCAATCCATCTCCGTTTTGCCCGTTCCCGCAACCGACATGATGTGCGGCTGCACCACAATGCCGATCAGCCCGCTGAGAACCAGCATCGCAACCACAAACGGCGTCAACTCTCCGCCCGGACGGCTGAAGACCTCAAAGAAGCTCACCGGCACCGTGCGATGCAGACCCGCGAATCCTCCCACTTTGTGAAACCCGAACGGCAGCATCATGAACGAGAGCAGAATGATGAACAATCCCTGCACAAAGTTGATGGTGGCCACCGCCACCAGTCCGCCGGCGGTGCTGTAGATGGTGAAGATGACCACCACCACCACCGCTATGACCCATTCCGGCACTCCCGTGATGGGTGAGACCGTCTCCGCTGTTCCCTTGATGGCGATTCCTGTCCACAGCGCGAATAGATAGATGCACAGTGCAGCGTAGGCCAGACTGTACGCGCGCCCGTAACGTTTGTTGAAGAACTCGGCGATGGTGGTCATGCGCAGCCGGCGGAAGATGGGCGCCAGAATCCAGTAGAACGGCGTCGTGAAAAGCCAGATCCACTGGTACCATATCCCGCTCAGCCCGGCCGTATAGGCTGCGCCGGCTACGCCCACGGCCTGATCCGTGCTCGTTCCCGTACCCAGCGCCTGCGCCAGCACAATCATCTTGCCAAAGGAACGGTTGCCCGTGAAAAAGCCCGACGAGGTCTTCACCTTGCGGCTCACGAACAGTCCAATTATTGTTATCCCGACCAGATATACGGCCAGAACAATCCAATCCAGTATTGAAAGTGTGATATGCATAGTTGACTTGATTTAACTATGAACGTTAACGTATAAATCTGCAAGTGGAATATTTTCAACATTCATACCCTATGAACTCATCATCGAACTCCCTTCGCATCGGCTTGCTGCTCTCCGCAGCACTTTTGTATCTCCTCTTCGCAGCCCCTGCCTCCGCGCAGATTGGAAACGAGTCCGGCAACCTGTCCTGGCAGACGCCGATTCCCCGCGATTTTCCCGAGGCCAGTTGGCTGGATACGGGTGTTGTGGCCGTGGGCAATTGGGAGGGCCTCGCCTTTCGTACGCGAACCGGCGGCCAGAGTCTGGGCGGGCTTCCCGTGGATTTGAAGCAACGGTACGACGCTGAGCACACCGAGCAGGCTGTCCTCAATCTTAAAAAGGCCGGGGTCAACTTCATCATCACCAACTTCTTCAAGACCGGCCTGTTGACTGATCGCGAAGACATGAAGACGGCCAAGAAGTTCACGGAACTCTGTCATCGCAACGGAATCAAGGTTGGCCTTTACATCGGCGGCACCATCTTCACGGAGATGCTGGCGCACGACCTGCCCGAAGCCAAGAACTGGGTGGCCTACGACGATGTAGGTCAGCCCATCCACTACTCCTGGTACCGCTATGTCCCGGACTTTGACCATCCCGGTTACATCGCGTACATGAAGCAGGTCGTGCATCAGGCCATCACAGAGCTGCACCCGGACATGATTCACTTCGACAACCTCTCTCTGAGCGCGCCGCCCAACACGGCAGACACTCCCGAGGTGAACCGCCGCTTCCGCGCCTTCCTGCAAGCCAAGTTCCCCACGCCGGAACAACGCAAGTCGCGCTTCGGCTTTGCTGACATCGGCGGTGTTTCCGTGCCCACTTGGCATGCCCTCTCCGACCCGCGGCGCATTACGCTCTTCGAAGATCCTGTCATGCAGGAGTGGATTGACTTCCGCTGTCAGGACCTGGCCGACTACTACCGGCAGATGGCCACCTACATCCACGGCCTGGACAAGAACATCGCCGTGGAACTCAACCCGCATGGTGTCTTTGGAGAAAACGGCGCTTATCTGTTCGGCATCGATCATCCCCGCCTTGTCTCCTACGGTTCCATCTACTCCAGCGAGGAGAGCAACGCGGCTGGCATCGAGGGCGGTGTGCTGGTCTCCAAGATTCGCAGTTTCAAGCAGGCGCGTCATCTGAATGAGACCGCCTTCACCTACACCGGACCGGCAGTCGCCAACGCCAAGCTGCACTCCTGGCGTCTGATGATGGCCGAGTCCATGGCCTACAACCGCAACTCCATCGGCGACCTGGGCGAGGTTCTCGACGTCACCACCTGGCCGGACGACCTCAAGCAGTACATCCAATACTTCACCACGCAGAACCAGCACTACCGCACGCTGCATAACGTCACCGATGTGGCCGTGCTACGTTCGTTCCCCTCCACTGCCTATAACAGCGGCGGCCCACAGTTGCAGGCCACGTTGATGGAGCAACTGCTCATTCAGTACAAGATTCCCTTCGACATCATCTCCGACCGCGACCTGCCCACGCTCTCGCGCTACCGCGTGGTCGTGCTGGCGAACCAGGACTCGCTGACCAGCCAAGCCGTCGCGCAGATACGCGATTACGTGCAGCAGGGCGGCGGATTGGTGGCCACCGGCGAGACCTCGCTCTACACCGAGTGGCGCCGCCGCTACAACGATCTGGCCCTCGCCGACGTCCTCCATGTCCATGTGGACGCCAGCAAATTCTCCTTCGGCAGCGGCGGTGTCGCCGCGTCCGCTCCCCTGCTCACCAACGTGCCTGACTATCAGGAGAGCACCTTCGGCAAGGGGCATGTCGTCTACCTGCGCGCCGTAGTTCCCGCCGGCAGAACATCGGCCACGGCGGACTTTCCACCCGAGAATGAAGCATACAGGCACAACCTTTGGTCGATGCCAGAGAACTCCGCCGACCTGCTCAAGGCCCTGCACTACGCCAGCGGCGGCGTGCCGTTCTCCGTTGTGTTCCAGGATGCGCCGCTGACCACCACCATGGAGTTGACCGACAACGCCGCCAGCACGGAACGCAGCCTGCACTGGCTGAACTACGACCTGCGCGCAAACGTCAAACCCGCGCCGGTTTCGGTCGCCGTGCCCGCCGGCAAACATGTCTCCAGCGTTGAAGTTCTCTCGCCTGATGCGCCGCCGCAAATGGTCTCCTTTCAGGAGACCGATGGAAGGGTCGCGTTCACTCTTCCCTCGTTGACTGTCTACAACGACGCCGTCATCCACCTTCACTAGTCAGGAGTTCATATGGGTTACTTCGATCTACAGGTTAACGGTTACGCTGGCGTGGATTTCAACACGCCCGGCATGGAGTCCGAAAAACTGGAGGCCGTTTGCCGCCGTCTTGAATCGCAGGGCGT
>Ga0316220_1001070_pt1 | contig 32585 bp, 23 predicted proteins | sample TBH18005metaG_FD_203632 | JGI IMG/M metagenome (GOLD analysis project Ga0316220, IMG submission 203632) | Freshwater microbial communities from Trout Bog Lake, Wisconsin, USA - TBH18005 | ecosystem: Environmental > Aquatic > Freshwater > Lake > Hypolimnion/Profundal zone | place: USA: Wisconsin...
CAGCGGAGTCCTGCGAACTTTGGTGCAAAAGGGGGACAGGCGGGCGGCGAGGGCCATGATGAACGATTTGGAGCATCGCTTCGGACAACACCCTTGGTTAAGTGGCAAGTTGGCCAGGTTGCGTGAGCTGGCTGAGCGTGACCCGGAGATGCTGTCCAAGGAGGTGCGGTTCAACACTGAGCGCATGTCAAAACGCCTGACCGAGCGTTCTGAATTACGGTTTTCTCTGGACCAGACCGACACTGAAATGCCAGCATTTCTGCGCAAGAAATTGGAGGAAGGCAGGGGTCGCAAGCGCAAGGACGAGGGTGTTTGAGCCCACGCTAAAAATTTGATGGTCGTTTTGTCGAAATTGACAACCGTAATGCGGCATGATTCACACATAAACAAGCGTCAGTTGACTGACGCGAATCGGCTCAAAAAAATGAGCCAATCAAGGGATTGAGCATGAGTGAAGTCGTCCGTTTATACCGCTACAAGAGCTTGTTGAGCAGCCGCGCAGCCGTGTCTGCAAACGACCTTATGGCCACGCTTGAAGTCTCCCGCGCCACCCTCAAACGAGACATTGCCAAGCTGCGGGACCAGCTCCACGTGCCCATTCGGCATGACCGAGATTTGGGCGGCTATACCCTGGAGCCTGGCCACACTGAGAGCGAGCTGCCCGGCTTGTGGTTCAGCCAAGCAGAAATCCTGGCCCTGGTCACCATCCAGCAGTTGCTGGAGCAGCTCGAACCGGGCCTTTTGGGTAACAAGCTCAAGCCCCTGCAAAGCCGCCTGACCCAACTCATGGACAAGCACGGCCTAGCTAGCCAAGATGTGGCCAAGCGCATCCGCATCGTCCATGCCGGCAAGCGCGTGGTGCTGGCCAAGTCTTTTGAAATTGTTGCTGCAGCAACCATGGCGCGCAAGCGCTTGAAAGTCTGGCACTTCAACCGCCAGAACGGCATCACCACCGAGCGTGAACTCTCACCCCAACGCCTGGTTCATTACCGCGACAACTGGTACCTGGACGCCTGGTGCCACCTGCGGGATGACGTGCGCAGCTTCAGTATTGACGCCATCAGCAAGCTCGAAGTGCTGGAAGCCACCGCCAAAGAGGTCTCCACCAAGAACATTGACCAAGCGCTGGGCTCGGGATACGGCATCTTCAACGGCGCTGCCCAGGCTTGGGCCAAGCTGCGGTTCACCCCGGAGCGTGCGCGCTGGGTGGCCGGCGAGATCTGGCACCCGCTGCAGGAAACCTCGGTGGAAGCAGACGGCAGCTATCTGCTGTCCTTCCCCTACGCGGACGACCGTGAGCTGATTGGCGACATCATGCGCTTCGGAGCGGATGTGCAGGTCCTGGCACCGGCTGCGCTGCGCAGCAAAGTGCAAAAAAGCTTTTTGGAGGCAGCGGCGAAGTATGTTTAAAGGTTGTTGGTGGAGAGTGGACTCAGAAGTGGTGAGCTTTTACGAAAGCTGTCGGCCCATCAGGAGTTCTCAAGAGTCGCCATTAAATACCAATAGTGGTGCTTTGCCAGGACCTCAGCGGACTTGCTACAGCATTCTGTCTATAAATTTTGCAATGCAAGGCGGATCATGTTCTGTTTCATAAGAGGCGAGCAAAGAGACGGGTTCGGAAAATTCGTAGGTAAGGAAGGTGGTCAGGCCGTAGTTGAGTTCTTCGACTCACCAGCGCCCGATGGGTGTAAGCGCAGAACAGTGTCTGTTGCAGATGTCGTACCTAAGAAGCTTGGTCGCAATACCCGCGTCCACGTCTTCGACGAGGCACGCAGCGAATGGCGCATCGGTCGCGTTAGGGAGGATGACGGCGATGGCGTGGAAGTTAGACTGGCTGATAGGGTGGACAGTTATTTGCCCTATGACAGGGTATTTGTGCGGTGGAAACGCCCCATCAAGGACCCTGTAGTATTTCTTGGAAATTTCGTTACTGAAACCCCGATCTACGCGCAGGCCCGGTCTGGCTTTTTGAAAAGTTACTTGGCGCAGCGGGGTGGTGCCTTTGGTATATCGGCGCTGCTGTCCTCGTCCATTTATCTGGAACCCCACCAAATCGGCGTGATTCGACGTGTTCTGACCGACCCGTCCCAGCGCTATCTGTTGGCAGACGAGGTCGGACTGGGTAAGACGATAGAGGCAGGCGTCGTGATCCGACAGGCCGTTCTCGATGACTTGCGCGGACATCGCGTTCTGGTTCTGGTCCCACATGCCCTGGTCAATCAGTGGCGCGAAGAGCTAATCACGCGCTTCGCCTTGGGCGAATTCATCGATAAATCGGTGTTCGTGCTTCCTTTGGAAGATAGTACGAAGCTGCGCGATTCCTTGGAGGATTTATCACTGATCGCCATCGATGAAGCGCACCATTTGGCCGATCCCAATGCCAGTGTGCAGATGCAGGACCTGTATCGACTGGTTAGCCAGGCCACCCAAAAGGTCGAAAGATTGCTGTTGCTATCGGCAACGCCCATCCTGCGCAACGAAACCGGTTTTCTGCGCATGCTGCATTTGCTCGATTCCGTGGTGTATCCCCTGGACGATACGGAGAGCTTTCGCGCAAAGATTGTCAACCGCCAAGCGTTGGCTGAGACGGTGGCAGCACTCCATCCCAGCAATTCCTTTTTCATGGACTCGGCACTGGACGATTTGCTGGTTCGGGTACCGAATGATGCCCGCCTCAGGTTGTTGACCCTTGCTTTGAAGGAGCAACTCTTGGAATTGCCAGAGGAGGACGACCCGGACTTCTGCGAAGCCGTGCAGCAACTTCGCGCGCATATCTCAGAAACGTACCGGCTCAACCGCCGCATATTGCGTAACCGCCGTAAGCAGGTTGCTGGCCTCACGCCGGACCGCACTGGTGCAAAGTCCTGGACCGTCCAGGGTTCGTCGCTGGTAGCCATGGAATCGGCGTTGGAAGATTGGCGGATTGCCGCATCCGCTTCCATGGAAGACGTCGGTTCAAGCATGCGCCAGTCTGTAGAGGACTTCTACTGGAATATCGTGCGTTCCATTCTGGAGGACCCCAGTTCCTTGCAAGCGCTGTGCGCGCAGAGACTCTCCGGTGTTCGAGACGGCTTGCTACCCTCCTTTGCGTTGGAGGTGCAACTTCTGGAGCGGTTGGAAAGGTCTTGCGATGAAGCTGCCGGACTGGAGTCTCGGATTGCACGACTGTGCGACGGTTTGCGGTCGCTCTCCGAAGGAAACAAGGCCGTCGTGTTTTGCGCCACGGAGGCCTGTGCCGATGCCGTGTTCACCCAACTCCAACTTGCCAACTTCGGGGTGGTCCGCCATACGCCGGGCGAGGCAGGCACGCACGACAAATGGACTGAATTCCTGAGCAATACCGCGATGCAGACGATTGTCTGTGGACCTAACGCGGAGGAAGGGATTAATTTGCAAGGGGGTAAGAAGGTCGTGGTGCACTTCGATTTCCCGGTGCAACCCAACCGGATTGAGCAGCGCATTGGTCGCGTGGACCGCTATGGCGCGGGTGACCCGGTACAGTCTTATGTGTTGGTCGATCAGGACTCTGCGCTACAACAAGCATGGTTCGCTGTGCTTGACCAGGGATTGGGCGTTTTCCATCGTTCCGTCTCCAGTCTGCAATACCTCGTCGAGTCGGAAATGTCGGACCTGCATTCAGGACTGGTACACGGCGGTGTCGAGGCGCTCGACTTCTTGCGCGATCGCCTCGCAGGTCCAACGGGGCTCGTGGCGCACGAATTCAAGCAAATTGACCAACAGGACGCGCTCGACGAGTTGTCCCCCGTGGTGGAGTCCGATCTGGCCGATTTGTTTGATGCAGATGACGATTGGAAGAACATTCGGTCCGCCATGCTGTCATGGATCGAAGAGGCGCTGCTCTTCGAAAGGGTCAATGAACCCAATCCGGCCAATAACCGATTGATCGATGAACCGTTTCGCCTGCACTATTGTTCGCCCGATGGCGATGCCAATCAACCCAGTCTGATTCCGTCTTCGGGATTTATTGAGGACTTCCTGGGTGCGATCGATATCGACGCACTGGGCAGTCGTTCAACCCGTGCAAAATCCTATGCCTTCGCGGCACATCGCGCAACCGCTGTTCGACGCCGGATTCGTCCGATGCGCTACGGGTCTGAGTTTGTTGAGGCAATCAAATCCTTCTCTGATATGGACGATAGGGGTCGTAGCTATGCCATGTGGCGTCAGGTTTACGATCACTTTCCCTCGTCAGAGATCAAGATGTGCTTTCGCTTTGATTTCCTTATTGAAACGCAACTAGACGAGGCGATTGCGGTGCTGGAATCCCACGAAGTGGGTTCAGAGCAGTCCGCCCGCTCGACCCTGGCACGTCGTGGCGATGCCCTCTTTAGTCCGGTCGTTGTTCAAGTTTGGGTCGACGAGGAAGGGGACACGTTGGACGATGCATTCATCGAACGCTTTCTGCTGCCGGAATATGCCAAAAATGGAGCCGGGGGATACATCGACAAGAATTTGGAAATGCCGCACTTGCGGGCATTTAGACGGATGGCCCCCGACACATTTGCGAATTGGAGTGAGCGATGCATCCGAATGCGCGACCGTGCTCTGGCCATCGTCACGAATCGGGAGGAACTATTGAGTTCACAGAAAAGTGCTGTGAAGCGTGCGCTTGCGGATGATGATATTCGTTTTGCCCAGTTGCAGACTCGGATTCAATCCCTGAACGGTGCAGAGGCGCAAGCAGAATCCAGTCAACTCGCGTTGGAACGAGCGCTCGGAGAATCCTTGCGCAGAGGGATCATTGCTCCGTCGTTCAAAGTGGACGTATCCGGTGTCGTGTTCCTCACCAGTGATTCTGTGTCACTAATCGAGCGTGGTCTGCAGGAGCAGGCATGAGTTTCGGCTACGACGATTTACAGGCTGTGTTGGTGGCGTGGCCCGAGTTGGCGCTTCCCACAAGCGTTGCAGATAGCCTGCTTGACCGAATCTGCCAGGTCCTTGCCTGCGCCAAAGCGAAACCGGAGTCGCACATGTGGCAAGGGGACCTCCAACCACTCGTTCGACATTACCTTTTGCGCAGCAGTGCTCTTGCGGGCATGGCACAGCGCCTGAAGGTGCCTGCTCACCAGAATTGGCCTGACCACAAGAGTTGGGCAGACCACGGGATTGAAGCCATCTACAGTGGAGGTAGCGCCTTTTTGCTTAACGCCAAACCTTGGCATTCAGAGTGGTTGGGTGCCGGGGACGAAGGTGTATTTGCGGACGCGTTTACTGAAAAGATGGTGCGCCGCAGGGCTGAGTGTGAAGCTGATCCCTTCATCCATAATGCGACCGGTTTCGTAAACTATTCCTCGCCCGGACAGCGAGAGGCTGTCCGGGCCGCCTTTCTGATGCCTGAGGGCGAAACATTACTCGTCAACCTCCCGACCGGTTCTGGCAAGAGTTTGGTTGGCTATGCACCCGCGCTTGTGCAGAGATTGGAAGGCCACCTGACGATTTTCGTTGTGCCGACAGTCTCCTTGGCGCTCGACCAAGAACGCGCCATGCAGCGATTGTTCTGCCAGAACGATCCGACCCGGCCTCGATGGCCACTCGCTTGGTATGGTGGACTCTCCAAGGAAGATCGCTCGGGAGTGCTTCGGCGTCTCCGTAGCGGTTCGCAGCGCATACTGTTTACCTCCCCAGAGGCGCTTACCACCGTCCTTCTAGGCGCAGTATCGGACGCGGCAGCATCCGGTATGCTGAAATACTTTGTAATCGACGAAGCTCACTTGGTAACTCAGTGGGGGGATGAGTTCAGGCCTGCCTTCCAGGCACTTGCAGGATTGCGTCGCAGCCTATTGCGGACCTCTCCTCAAGGCTTCCGCACTCTGTTGATGAGTGCTACCTTCACTGAAGAAACAGTGAACATTCTGGCCAACTTGTTCGGTCCGCCACAGTTGGTGCAAATGGTCTCGGCCGTGCACCTGCGTCCGGAACCGCAGTACTGGTTCCACAAAGCAGCGTCATCGTTGGAGAAAGAGGAGAGGGTGCTGGAAGCGCTGAAAAATGCACCGCGTCCCTTCATTCTCTATGTCACTCAGCGTGCTGAGGTTGCGCTTTGGGGAAATTTGCTGCGCGCGTCCGGTCTAAACCGTATTGCCACCTTTGACGGCGGCACGCCAGACACGGACCGGCAGCGAATCATCAAGGACTGGGATGCCAATCGACTTGACGGTATCGTCGCGACTTCCGCCTTCGGTGTTGGACTCGATAAAAATGACGTTCGAACGGTGATTCATGCAACCATCCCGGAGACACTGGACCGTTACTATCAAGAGGTAGGACGTGGTGGTCGGGACGGCAAGCCATCGGTAAGTCTATTGGTCTTTGACGATAGCGACTGGTTGCTGCCAAAGCGATTGGCTAAGCCGAAGATTGTCTCAATCGAACTTGGTTTCGGTCGCTGGAAGGCGATGTTTCAGTCACGCCGCGCCACTAGCGATGACAGTTTGTGGGACATTAATATCGATGCCGTGCGAAAAGGCTTGCAAGGAGGTAGCGAGCACAATGTGAACTGGAACATGCGTACACTTATCCTGATGGTACGCGCCGGATTGGTCGCGCTTGAGGTCGAGGCCAATCGCTCCGAGCAGGGTCAAGGACTGGGCGAGGAAGCGAGTTCGCTGCTTGCGGCGCTGGCGAATGTAAGAGTGCGAATTCTCGACGATGGACACCTAGTGCCCGACGTTTGGGAACGGGCGGTCAGCGCATCCCGTCTCCGGACTTTGGCAGCGGCGACTCGAAATCTGGATTTCATGAGAGGGTTGCTGCCGAGCATTCATGGGACGGCGCAGAAAATTGGGCGCGAGGTCGGTGAAACACTGGCACAGTTGTATCGCATCGACGCTGAACCCTGGGCAGTGCAGGTTTCACAGGTATGCGGCGGATGTCCCCTGGATCGCTTTCAACCTGGCCGCCATGAGGGGTATGCCGCTCCAGTGGTGGTGCCGATCCATCGTGTAGCTCACGTTGAGACCAACGCATGGAAGTCACATTTTCCGTGGATTGACCCAACTTTCGCCTACGTGTTTTACGACGAAAACCACGGGCAGGAGATATTGCGTAACTCGATTCTCCAGTTCGCAGAATGGTTGGTGCATTCCTGCGGAGTCCTGGAAATATGTGCTTCGCCGGGATCGGTGGTGACTAGTGGTGGTGAATGGCTTAGTCTGTACCAACATGCGGGCAATAGATTGTTGCTTCATCGTTCATTTCAGGAATCTGAAATGGAGCCCTATTCGCCGTTAGCACGGCTGACGCTACTTGATCCTGACGCTTCGTGCGATCAACTCTCAGACGTTCAGATGCTACAGCGCCCTTTTCATGTGGTTTTACTTTCCCTCAACATGCCCGACCCTGTCAATCCCGCACGCCGCCTTGTCGAGGTGACTGGCAACGCGATGCGTCTCGAAAAATTACTACTTGAACTGACTCTATGACGATTCTCAACCTTGAATCAGACGGTATGCCCCCAGTGCTCATCACGCTCGTGCTGATGGTCTCAAGGGAGAAGGAAGTCTTGCGTGACAACTTGATCGATATCTGTGCACCTTTCGTAGATGCATCTGAACGTGCGAGGCTTCGCGCGACCCTATCTCGTTGGGTCGGTCTGGGTTTGTTCACAGATGAGCAAGACATCATCAGGCTGAACTTCAATCGCGGACGAGGTGAATCCGACGATATCATTGCACAGCGTCTTCCAGCGATTTGCCGGGCGACTTTGTTGGGAAACGATCATGCGCTTCCCTTATGGCCGAATCTAGGTATCGTTAGCGAGGACAACATTGGTCGCTCTGCTGACCTCTGCCGCGGACTTGCTTGGTGTCTCGCGCAGGATATTTATACGTTGCCAAGTACTTACGCCGAGGTAAACAACCTTGTCGATTCCCAGGTGCAATTCGGCCGATTCATTTTTTTGAACGATACACGCTGGTCCGGAATTCGTCCGTGGGCGAGGTATCTCGGATTCGCAACTGGTGTCGATTCCAAACTCTTCTTTGATCCGACTGTCGCCATTCGCGGCCAACTGAACGCCATATTGCAGAAGAAAGAATCACTATCAGCAGCGGAGTTTGTTGCACAGTTGGCAATGCAACTGCCTGTGCTTGACAATGGAAGTTACCGTGCCGAAGTAGAGCAAGCGCTGAAACCGGAGACCTGGCGCCCTCCCTCACCGGGTCATATTTCCATGTCTCTATCCTTCGCTCTAAGGCGCCTTCAGAGGCAAGGAATAATTGCCCTCGAATCTAAAGCTGATGCCGGGAAGTGCCTAGAACTCATTGGCCAATTCGGACAAACGTGGGAAAGCTTTACCCATGTTCGCCTCCTGAGGGTTGCAGAGTGAGCTTATCAAATTACTGGCCAGACGCCGAAGAAGTCAACCACTGCATCAATCACGAAGCTGAAGGCGCTCATGACGCCGTGCTGCTCGCGGTTCACCAACCCTCACCGCTGACTTATCGCCTCTTCTCCTCGGATCGGAAGTTGGAAGCCAGCGAGGACGAATTGTTCAAGTACTTGATTGCCACTGATGTGCCGTCAGGCGCACACCTGGTTCCAATCACCGGGGCATCCGGGGTGGGTAAATCGCATATGGTCCGGGTGTTAGCCGCCCGCCTGCAAAGCATCAACGAAGATGGTCGCTACGTCATCATTCGGATACCGAAGAGTGCGAGTCTGAGGCGTGTGGTGAATTTGATTTTGGAAAAGTTGCCAGGAGAGCAGTACGCCGACGTTAGGGTAGGCTTTTCTAAGGCGGTATCGGAAGTGAACGTCGATAGCGCTGTGATTAGCTTTCAGAGCCAACTAAATATCAGCTTGATCGAACGTGCCAGGGAGTTGAGAGCGCAGGTTATGGCGAATCCCGCAAATACAGCACTCAAGGAGCAGTATGGACACGCGATGAATCTACCGAAGTTCATGGGAGACCCCATCCTGGTTGATTATTTTCGCGACCATGTGTTCCCGCGCATCGTAAAGCGTGCTATTTCCGGACAGAGTCAACAAGAGCAAGAAGAGTCAGTAGCGGATTTTCGCGCGGACGATTTCAATTTGCCGGATTCGATAGACATCTCTAGGGCCGCAGAACCGACTAAGTCGTATTACCTTCGTTCCCTGCAAATGCGGGATGGCGAGGGGAGGCGTAGTGCAACCCGACTGTTGAATGAAAGTAATGTTGTAGATCAAGCAATACGGCAACTTTTCAAGTTGCATGAATCCCTTGGTGGAATGACTTTGCAGGAAGTCATATTGGAGATTCGCCGATTGCTGCTAACGCAGAATCGCGAGTTAGTCATTCTGGTGGAAGATTTCAAGGCACTTACCGGAATTCAGGACACTTTGCTCAACGTGCTGATTCAAGAGGGGGTGCGCGACGGCGTGCGCGAGTTGGCGACGATGCGATCAGTTATCGCCGTCACTGACGGCTATCTTGCTGGCAAAGACACGATTGCCACCCGAGCTAAGCGCGAGTGGGTAGTTGAAAGTAACCTGTCCAGCGACGAAGAAGTTCTGCTTCGGACCAAGGGTTTAGTCGCATCGTATCTCAATGCTGCGCGCTGGGGTTATCACGAATTGGTCAGGCAGTTTGAGCAACGAGGTAGCACTTGGTCGGGATCCGGTCCCTCGATTGATGTTTATGCTGACGAGAACAGTGCCAGGGATACCGCAATTCTTACTGCATTTGGGCGCAACAATGGGATACCCTTGTTTCCCTATACAGACATGGCGATAGAACAATTGGCTCGAATAGCGCTGACCCGTCACCACAAGCTCGTTTTTACCCCACGGTTCATTATTGATAACGTGTTGCGCAACCTGCTGTTGTCAGGACGACCAGCGTTTGAGAACGGTGTTTTTCCACCCCCAGGAATTGATGCGCCGCGTGTAAATGCAGAGGTCACGCAGTGGTTGTCCTCACTGCCTGTATCGGAGGATGTGCGCAATCGATATGCACGTTTAGTGGCAATCTGGGGAAATTTACCGCAATCCCAGGCCGAAATTGCTTGCATTCCAAAAGAGATATTTGAGGCGTTCAAGCTGGATCGACCGAATCTCCAGCAGTCTATCGAACCGGTACCTCTCGTAGGTCAGATTCCTCCGATAACTATAGGATCTACAAAGCCCAGGCCAATCGAACCTGCAATGGGGACGCCAGACAACGATCTCAAGTTGGCACTCGAAAATTGGGTTCAAAAAAATGAACCGCTTAAAAATACTCTCGCAAATCAGATCCGACAATCTATTGAGTCCGCTTTGAACGAGCGCATTGACATGCAGGCTGAGCGCTGCATCAGGTCTCCCATAGTGGCTAAGCAAATCTCGATTCCGAATGCTGCCGGCGAAGGGGGACTTTCTAGTAATCCAATTCGAGTTGCGGACGACCATACGGATCCCTTGGGAACATTACGTTCGGAATTGGCAGCAGTGGTCCGTTTTTATCGATTAAATGGCGGAAACGGGAGCTATTTGGGGGCCGATGACGACAGGGTTTGGATCGGCAATCTCTCAGATCGATTAATGCCACAGGCACTTGCATTGGTTCGGACCACAATCCGCCAGAAACTTGGCGTCGCGTTGCGTCTTCTTGCAACGAACAGTCGCATTCTGGGATTTTCTGATCGCGGTCGCACCGGCACTAGCCTAGCTCCCTTCTTGTTCGGAGTTCCAGTCCCGCTTAAGTCGCCAGTAGAGGGTACGCCACAGGAGTTTTCTGATTGGTATTCGTTGCAGTTGCGGGCACTCAACGTGCGTCCGGAATTGATTCAGCTTGTGACTTCTTATTGCGGAAGTTTTCAAGGTTCGACGGGAAGAACGCCCTATGCCGTCGATATGGCCAGGGTGATCGACTGCCTGCCGCCTGATGGCGAAACAATTGATATCGCTTTACTCGAACCCCTCGCCGGTGAACTAAAGCAGACGCTGATAGCGATGGGCGAATCTCGTGTAAAAGTGATGGCCCGCAGAGTACTGCAGAGCGCCAGTAGCATCCGTGCCAAGTTAACTGCGGAGGTGGGGGAAGAGTTTGACAAGCAGGTAATTGCTGACGAATTTAAGGCCTTGTCTGACCAACTGAAAGGTACGGGCTTTTGGATCACTGACGAAATCGGCATGGGACATCCAGCGTTCCGAACTCTTTGCGAGGATTTTCGCGGCAGCGCACTCCGGGAGGCCCTGGCAATGGTGGGCAACGCCGGGGAGGGTGACGCGCAAGAGGGGAGCAAAGGCGAGGCACAGCTTATTAACCGTATGGGACGCTTCGACGTTCAACCTCTGATACTGGCTTCACGATTTATAGAAGCATCCAGAAAGGTACTCAAAGTATCGGACAAGAGAGTAAAAATGCTGGAAGAGCAGTTCAGGGGTGTAGATCCGAAAGCAGAAGCTGAGAGGATAAGGACCCTGCTGAACGGGTTACTCCAAAAATTTGACGCTTTAACATTGGACGGAGAATCAGCATGCTCCTAGACGAAGCGCGCGTCATACGTGATCGCCTTACACAAATGGAGAGCGCGAGCACCAGCGTTGAGGAAGCCACTGCACTTAGCGCGAAGGCGACCGAACTTGAAGCGTTGGCCACCCGTGTGGAGACGCTGTCTCGACGAAATCGTCTACTGCGAGAGCGAGGCGTACTTCTCTCGCCGAGGCAGGGTGTTGACAATGCGCGGCAAGTTGCTAATCGACTCAATGAGCGTTTTACTGAGTCGCCCAAATCAAGCACCTTAGTGGATGGTCAGCGCTGGACGAAACTAATGGCAACCCTGGGAGAGTTTTCGACATCCACGGAAACATTGCAAAAGCAAGATTGGGTGAGGCACTTCGCGAGTCGGTTGTTTGCCGGAGTGCCACCTGAACAGCGGAAGCAGACCATAGTGCAGACCATGCCGGACAACGTTGCCGCTTTGGCAACCTATACCCGTTTGTATCAACGGTTCAACATGTTCCGCAACGCCGTTCCTACGAGCGTTGAGGATTTTGATGAGGTGCAATCGTGTTCGGATCAATTGGCAGCAATTAAATTTCAAGAAAACGATGATGTTCCCGGTCCGGTCAAGGCATTCTTCAACGCAACGTCAAGTGGTTCCGGCGCGAGTCTCGATTTTCTGACCCGTGAAGTCGTCGATTGGTTGCGAACGAACAATATGTTGAGCAACTATGTTGTGCGGGCACGCTAACCGGAGAAATCAGAGTGAAATTGGATACAAGTGAAGGTTTTCTTGCTTCGGTATTGGACCTTGTTGAGGAGCAGGAAGCTAAATTGCTGGCGTGGGGGATCGTCGATGGAGTCTTCAGTGCTGATGAACTGGGTGATTTGATTGATCCACTGATCGACGGGGCTCTCGAAGCAGGGATGGATAATTTCCTGTCCAGCGGCACCGTTTTGCAGGTGATGCTCGGTCGCAAATGGTTGGCTGAGGTACCCCGAAGCGGTGGAGCAAAGGGTTATCGCTCACGCATGGGCGAGACTGTTCGCCTTTTGCAGCGATTGCGACAACAGTTTCCGAAACATGCCGGTCCGATGGGGTGGCAATCGGCGCCCAGTTTGGTGGCAGATTATCGTTTTCTTCGTCGCCAGCGTCGCTATCCGGCACGAGATACGCCCGTCGCCAACGCCCTTGCGGCGATCCGTGCGTCAGCGCCCAGTCCGGCATTGGGAAGCGCCGTGCGAGCGATGCTGGTTCAACCCGGGCGGACCATGATGTTGTCAGGCTTCCAGGTGCGCGCCACACAGCGCATCCTGCGCTCAATTGAGGAGAGACTGGAACTGGCCACGATCGTGTGTGCCGGCACTGGTAGCGGAAAGACCATGGCGTTTTACCTCCCGGCCCTGGCCTCGGTCTACCGGCATTTACTCATCGAGAAGCCAAATGAGTCGTGGGTCAAGGTGGTTGCCCTGTATCCACGTACGGAACTCTTGAAAGATCAACTGCGGGAAGTAATGCAGCGCATCCGCGCATTACGCGCCAATATGCCGGAAAACGAACGTGTGCAAGTTCGCGTTGGCGCTATTTACGGCGATACGCCCAGTTCTGCGCGATTCTGTGAATGGCGGAAAATTGGCGAGGACAGTGTCTGCCCCACTCTTGCTTGCATAGACTGTGGAGGCGAGTTGCGCTGGCAGCACCAAGACAGGAAACTTGGCCGCGAACGACTCGTGTGCGCAGCGTGCGGATCGATTTTGGACGGTGCCGAATTCCCATTGACACGCGAATCGTTGAAGAGCCGGGTGCCCGACATTTTGTTCACCACGACGGAGATGTTGAACCAAAGACTCTCCGACACCTCGATGATGCATCTCTTCGGTGTCGGATCCAAGGCCAGACATGCGCCCGAGTTGGTGCTAATGGATGAAGTACATACCTACGAGGGCAAGCATGGTGCCCAGGTGGCCTACCTAATGCGTCGTTGGCAGCGTCTCTTGGAGCAATCACTGCGCTTTGTCGGTCTGTCCGCGACTCTGCGTGAGGCGACGCAGTTTTTTGCAGCCCTCACGGGGTGTCGCCCATCGTATGTTGACGAGGTGTCACCGCGTGCAGATGAAATCGAATCCGAAGGCGCGGAATACATGCTTGCCCTACGTGGAGATCCCGTCTCGCGTACTGCGCTTCTTTCCACCACCATCCAAACAGTTATGGTGCTACAACGTTGCCTGGACCCGAAGGCGGTTCGGCCCGAGGATTCGATCAGTCATGGTGTATTTGGCCAGCGCACCTTTGTGTTCACCGACAATTTGGACGTTATCAATCGCCTGTACTTCGATATGCTCAGCGCCGAGGGTCGTAACAGCTTCGGTGATCCCGACATGCACCGTGCACCCGAGGGTGGATTGGCGTTGCTGCGAGAGTCAGGGAATTCGCTTTTTCGCTACAACAACGGTCAGGATTGGCGCTTCTGCCAGGATTTGCAGCAAGGACTTCGGCGTCGACTTGCTATCAAACGCGTGAGTTCACAAGACCGGGGGGTGGACAGTACAGCGGATGTGATTGTTGCGACTGCGGTGCTTGAGGTCGGCTTCGATGATCCAACCGTTGGCGCTGTGATCCAGCATAAGGCCCCACGCGGAATGGCGGGCTTCCTGCAGCGCAAGGGGCGCGCGGGACGGACCCGTGGTATGCGACCTTGGACAGCGGTTGTCCTCTCAGATTACGGTCGCGATCGGGTGGCCTACCAGAGCTACGACCAATTGTTTGATCCAGAGCTGCCGATACGTACATTGCCCTTGGGCAATCGCTACATCACCCGCATGCAGGGGGTTTATGGAACTATCGACTTTCTAGCGCAGCGACTGCAGGATGTGTCGGGCAGCGTGTGGCTCGATCTGAGTGGCATTCCGCCCAGTGAGCAAAGGCGCTTGCGCCTGCAAAAAGAACTTCGCACCATTCTGGAAACGGATGCTGGCGCTCGTCGCCTGGCGGACTACCTGCAGAGCGCGCTGCGTCTGTCGCAGGAGGAGTTGTCAGCCCTGCTTTGGGAATACCCTCGACCACTGATGACTGTGGTTTTACCTACCGCACTACGTCGTTTGGCCAGCAATTGGGCTGCCGGTGGGGAAGTCCAAAAGGACATCAAAGCCATCAACAACCCCTTGCCGGATTTCATTCCCGGCTCTCTTTTTGCCGACCTTAACTTAGCCGAGGTCGATATCGACCTCCCGAACCCGACCGCTGGTAAGCCGTTTGATGTACCGGCCATGTCGGTGTACGCAGCACTGCGCGAATTCGCCCCTGGTCGTGTCAGTCGCCGATACGGGGTTCGCCATAGCACCGAGCGCTATTGGATTGCGCCTTCGCCTGATTTTCAGGCTGGTACGGGCCTTGTGGACGGCCTGTTTAGCCTGGATATTCACTCCATTGGCAGCCATGTGCCTCTGGGTGAATGCCTGATCCGACATGATGGAGTCGACGTGGCCATCCCGGTCTATCGTCCCCTGCGTCTGAACCCGCTCGCACCTCCCTCTCAGGTCAAGGATTCGTCAAATTCCCGTTTGAACTGGCACAGTCAGATCGTTGCCTCAATGGAGCCAGCATGGTTGGAGCCGCCGGTTGGCAGTGCCTGGGCTGACATTGTTAGGCGCGTCGGGTTCTTTACCCACTCGCGCAATGCGGCTGTCGAGGTCCGGCGCTTTGCGCTGGGCGCTTCGGCAGAAATTGGCGTCGGCAATGACAAGGTTCACGCCGATTCGGTGTTCGAGTCGGACAAACAAGCGGTAGGCCTAGGCGCTCACTATGCCGCTGACAGCATGTTGTTCCAAATACGGATCCCCATGGGCTTGCATCTGCGAGGGGATGATGCGAAATGGCGTGCCTTGCGGACCGCTCGGTTTATTGACCTTGCCTGGCGGGGAGAGCGTCTGACCAGGGTAGGTAGTCCCTTTATGCGGGAGTGGTTGGCCCAAATCTATCTTTCGGCTCTGACTTTTGTTGCGGTACAGCAGGAACTCGGCCTGGAAGCGGCCGATGCGTCTATCCGTTCGGGTCAGGCAAGCATCAGCCTGCAGGATGTGCTGAACCTTTTGTTTCAGTCGCAAATTGTGGAGGCCCCGGAAAACGAGGGAAACACCAGCCCGGACAAGTTGCGTCAGGAACTGGAGACCTGCCTGGCCGATGAGGCTATCGTGGCGGAACTGCATGACAGCGCTGCCCTGCTTTGGAAGTCGGTCGACGCCGATTGGGAGCCCTGGTTGCGTGGCGTGTACCTTGCCACGCTCGCTGCCGCCTTGCTGCGCTCGATTAACGACCTGTGCCCCAGCATTGATACGGATGACTTGGTGGTTGATCTGGATCGCGGCCCGGCCCTAGCCGGGCAAGACCTCGGTAGCGACCCGGAACTGGTAGAGGCCTGGTTCAGCGAACGCAGTCCGGGCGGTAACGGTCTGATTGAAGAATTTATGCGCCGCTATGCCGAGGACCCGCGTCGCTTCTTTGCATTGGTGCGGGCCAACCTGGGCATGGGCGAATTTGAACTGATTGACAATCAATTGTGCCGCCTGATTGACCTCTTGGAGGCCGATGCCACCTCCGGTGGCATCGGAGATTCTCAAAGCGCAGAGGTTGTACGTCTGTTCCGCCGTGCCGATAACCAGAAGCAGATGGCCGACGCTTTTCGCCAACTACGTCGCAGCCTAGTGCACGATGGATTTGCCCCTTTTCATGGCTTCTTGGTGGCACTCGGAAACCGTGTGCTGCGCCCGGGGTCGGGTCCGGCGACCGATAGTTACCTGTCTCAGGTGCTGCAACAGTGGCAGAGTGCGGAAGCGCGCATTGGCATCGAAATCGATCTTCGCGTCATGAGCTATTACCTGAGCCAGTCCGACGAGATCGACCATGTCGTATCAGACATTGGCGGATTGCTTGGCAACGACCGCGCGGCCTGGCGTATGGGCGCTATCTATGGCTTGCTCTGGCCTCGCGGACGGGCGGTTCGCCAATCCGGGCTCCAACTGTGGAATCCGTTCGCTGATTTGCCCCTGGTGGAGCGCCTTTTGGTAGCAGATACCATCGGCGACGATCGCACTTGCATTTCATTGTTAGACGACGACTGGCTTCAACAGGCGGTAACCCGTCTCGGTGATGGTCGCTTGGTCACGCTCACCTGTCCCGGCAGTGAGCGCCATAAATTGTCCAGGGCCTTGAATGTCCTTGTCACCAACCCAATAGAGTCCGTCTACCTGCGCGCGTACGCACGTTTGCAAGGCATTCGCCAATCCCAATACCTGATTGAGGCAGACCTTGAACTTGTCGAGGCAGCGCAATGAAAATTCTCTCTAGACGTATTTTTAAGACCCAGACCACAGGCGCCACCACCATTCAGGAGTTGCTTCAGTCCATGTTCGTCGCGGAGGTATTGCAACCTTCAGACGAGATTTGGGTGGTTTCGCCTTGGATCAGCAATGTGGTTCTGATTGACAACCGCACGGGCAATTTTGACGCCCTCAACCCCGAGTGGGGACGGCGTGAAGTCCGCTTGGCGGAGGTGTTGGGCACCTTGATGGCCCGAGGGACTCAGGTGCATATCGTCACGCGTAGCGATGCAAGCAACGATGCCTTTCGCACGCGAATCGCTGAATTGGCACATGAACACGGACTTGAGGAGCAACTATCCGTATTGATTCACAACCAGTTGCATACCAAGGGCATTCTTCTTGGTGGTTGCCTGCTGATGGGTTCGATGAACCTGACCTACAACGGTATGGTGATTAACGACGAGTGGGTGGAGTTCTCCATCGACTCCGCAGAGTTGGGACGCACCCGGCTCGAATTTCGCCACTATGGGGAAAACGCATGAGTGCCGCGCTAGCACCCCTAGAACACATTTGGTTGGAGCAGTTCTTCTCCGGGCGTAACGCCTTGCATTGGGATGCAATCACCAACCGAAGCGCCCCGAGTCTGTGGTTGGAACAAGTCGATCCTTGGATGAAAGCGTTCACGGCTCAAGGCGAGGGGACTGCCATTGTGCTGCCGGTATTCGACGGCGATGGACCCTGTCAATGGTATGGAATGACCACGGATGCGCGTTCTGCGGCAATGCTTGCACAAGAGTTGACGGCTGCGGTGGGTCCTAGCTATAGCGACTTTCAAGGCCAACCGTTCAATGCTGTATCCGGTGACCCCATTGAGGCCGCCTTGGTAAAGCGCTTCGGTCGTTTTGTTTTTCGGATGACGCCCAACCATCCGACTGATAGGCACCATATTACGCATGCCCTGCAACTGTATTTGAGCCTGCGGCGGCATCGACCTGCGATACCAGACCGTACCCAACGACCGTTTGGACGCATCCGTGCTGATTTTGACAGTGCGCTCTTGGTTGGCAACGAGATTGATGCCCAGAAACTGCGCGAGGAACTGATCGGCACAGGACGGTTGAATGCAGAACAACAAAAGTACCTTGAGATTCGCTTACTGGCAGGACTCGGTCGGCAACAGCAACTGGCGCACGATTACACGCTGATCCGCTCAATCTTGGAGTTGTCTCCACCACCGCAGGTTTTGGCTGACATTCTCGAAGCCCTGTACGCGACTTACATTGCGCCCGTTGAGTCGAATCCGGACTTCCAGTTCACGCTCGCAGTCTTTCGCCAGCATATCTTGCAGGCCTTCGGGCCATTATTTCGGGAACGCAAGGGACTGCGTAACCTGAAGGTTCTCAAGGCCTTTCTGCTCTATGAATTGGCACAATCGCAGCCTGATATCACGCGCTTAGACGACATTGTCGCGAACTACTCCGCCGATGGAACTGACCGGGAAATGGTATTGCGGTGGCGCTCAACAGTCGCTGCAGTTGTTCCAGTTCCGCAAAGTGTCGATCTGCGTGAATCGGTTAGTAAGGCTATTGGCGATGAGAACTATGAGGCAGCATTGGAATTGTGCTTTACCGCACTGCCAGAGACGTTCGCCTTTAGTGGACTGCTGCGATGCGCGGTTGAATTGGAAGATGCTGAGATTTCTAGCAGAGTGTTGGAGGCGATTGCTGCAGCACCTGATGCTGTGCGCAATGCATGGACCAGGCGTGACCTCGCCCGTCTGCAGCAACTGCAGGAAACCCCAGCGCCTGCTGCGCCGCGGATGCGACCGGAGACGGACTGGCTAAGTTGGGTTGAATACGTCCAAGCGGGCAATTACGATCTACCACCGCTTCAGATTCTTGAGGATGCGATAGCCCGTTGGGGTGTGGAAACCTACGCTTCCGATCCGCAGGTATGCCGCCAGTTGGCTGACAAGATCGGCAATGCAAGCGGCGAAGCAGAGCAAGTGTTCCGCAATGCCTTCGCACACATTGCGGAATTCTTTGCCGATAGACAGGCCCAATCGGTGCGTAGCTTTATTCCAATTTACCTCATGCTGATTAGGGCTGTTGCATGGAACGGAGCGGTGTCGGCCAATGAGTTGGAACTAGCCTCGGGATTGATGCAGGCCCTAATAGATGCAGGACCTGTGACGCGGGACTACACCGAAGCACTGGACGCATATGCGGAAATTCTCTCTGCCAACAATGCACCTAGCAATATCGATTGGGCGCTGAATGCGGCTGAGATGCTTGCTTTGAACCCCTCGCCCGACAAGGAGCCAAGGCTGCGTTTCTTCCTCGCCGTAGTCAATATGGCACGGGAACATGCGCACCGACTCAATGCCGTCCAGCGGGCCATGTTGCCCTTGCTCGCTCAGGACTACGCTTGTCCAGACCTACTCGATGCGTTCCCCGCCGCTCAAGAAAATCAGTCCCCTGACGAGAACGCTATTCAGAAGCGCTTCGCTGGTCTGATCGGCATCTACACGCTCACCGAAACGGCAGCCATCCGAGCTTGCCAGTTTCTGCGCAACTTGCTTCCTAATGCACGGGTGGAAATCAACTCCGATATGGCGTCCACCGATCGTCTGAAGCATCTCGCTTCCAGTTCAGATATCTTTATCTTTGCGTGGAAGAGCAGCAAGCACCAAGCCTACTATGCCGCCAAGGATGCACGCGGCGACAGGGAAATGCTGCTGCCGTTAGGCAAAGGGAGCGCCAGCATTCTTGAGTGCGTTATGGAGGCGTTAGCACGTTTGAGTTGATGTGCCATTTGAAGTCGAATTGCACACGTCGGCGCCGGGCAATTGACTGGCTCATCACTTTAGATAGTTTTTTCCAGGCCAAATCTGGAGTCCAAGTTCAACAAGCTTTTTCAAAAGGATTCGTGTTGGCTCATCGGGTGTTTCATATAGGGCAGCGTATAGTGCCCCTCCCGGTTTGTGTCTTTGGTCATCAACTTTGATACCAAGCCATTTCGCTTTCACCAATAGACGATGCAATTCGGGACTATCACACACTAATTTTGCATTCTTACGGCGACTTGAACTCTGACTCATGGACGCTTGGTTAGGAATCGTGGGAATTGAACCCCGCGCCTGTTGGACAGGCAAGTCGCGAGAGTAACCATAGCCTTTGTAAGGAGACGGAAGACGTTGATCTTCAGGGTCAAATTCATTCCAACTTTGCGATGGGTCGATAGGTAAATCAGAGAGTTGCTCTTGCGTGGCGTGCGCCGTGTCAAAAGGCGCGTTTATGGTTGCTGAGGCAACTTGTTTAACATCGTCTTTTGAGTTTGAATGGTCTAATGACTCTACTGTTGCAATACTCATTGGCACTGGTTCCAAAGTCACAACCATCTTGGAAAGTGTGTCGCCTCCAATTTCGACAGTCGGAAGCGGTTGCATAATCGGAGTCGGAGTAATAGTCGCGAATAATTTTTTGTTAACGCGTTGCGTGCTTCGGTTGCATAAGTCGCCACTCTCACGGTCTGCTTTCAACTTTCTTTTGTCGATCCGTACAACTTCGCCGGATTCAGCCTGAGAGATTATTTCAACCGAATGTGTGGCGACCATAATGGCCGCGCCGGTATCCTTAAGAACTCTTAGGAGTCTTCGTTGAATGTCAGGATGCAAATGAACTTCAGGTTCATCAATGACAATCATGGTGACTGGATCAGCACGGTGGAGATGGGTCAGTAGTTGGCACCAAATTTGGAACCCAAAACCAACCCAATACAGTTCTCGATCGATACGATCCTCAGAAACGAACATGCATAGTTCTGATGAATTAGTAATCTCTGGTCGCTGAATTTTCATGCCAGGCCAGGTCTGCTCGACCAGTTCTGAAAATTCACTAAAACCATCGGGGAAATGGTACCAGTAATTTCGAAAATGGCGTGAGGCGCGGTGAGTAGATAACGCCGCGGTAACAGTTTGAACGTCTCTGATGGCCTCCTTATGCTCGACGGGACCAAGAACAGGGATTACGGTGAGGCCAATGGGAAACTGCTTTTTGAAATCAGCAGAATTTTTAATCGAGCCAGTCATGGTTTCGGGAACGAGCACACATCCCGCATCTTTTTCGAAAATTAGATGTAGAGAATTTCCATTCGAAATCAGAAAACTGATCTTTGTAGAACCATCGACATAGTTGGTCGCGACATTCTCTAGAGAAACTGGAATTAAGCTTTCCTTAATCCGGTACCCATAAGAATGTGAATTTTCAATAGAGAGGTATTGAGGTGAACTCTTTCTAGCTACGCGCAGTGCGACAGACAGTATTCGCAAGGAGCTCAAAACCGTTGATTTTCCTGAATTGTTGGCGCCGGTCAGAATGTTGATGTGGTCAATGTGCAGACTGTAGTTGGCCAGCGCTTTATAGTGCTTAAATTTAATGCTTTTAATGGTAGCCGACATGGTCATTATTAGATCATCTTCAGATGTGTATGCCAACACTATGTGGATGTCATGACGCAATGACGCCGTCTGACTCGGCGCTTCCCGAATAAAAATCCCCGCCCCAGAGGGGCGGGGTATTAAGAACAGCCCTGGCTGAAAATCTGAATGTAGCTGTTGATAATCTTGCCCCTGATTCTTAACGTACTTTCCGATCGTCGCCTCGTCTCCATGCTTGCCGACCGTACTTGCGAAATATCCATCCGTCCAGAACTCCCCTCCCCACAGTTTCTTCTTCACCTGCGGGCAACGCTTGAAGATCTCTTTCGCCGTGATGCTTTTGAGCATCGTTACGATCTTCGTCACGCTGTACCTTGGCACCGACTGCACCAGAAATGAACGTGGTCTTTGTCTGTGCCTATCTCCAAAAACTTGATCTCGTACCGCTCCTCGATCTCAAGACACACCTCCTTCAGAACCTTCTCTACATCATCGTCAAATACCACCCGCCTGTACTTCGCCGGAAACACCAAGTGATACAGCAAGGCAGTGACGTTGTGACTCTTGTTGATGTATTGACTCATTCCTACAGATTACGCCCCAAGGGGCGGGGAATTTACCCACCCTGATTAAATAACTCAGAATTTTTAGAAGTCTATTACTAATACATCTTCAGGTTGTATTTGCACTCTTTAATAATCTCAATTAGATTGGCTGCATTGGCCCCAATTTTCCAATAGTGCTAGTGGCCCCACATCCCTTGGTTTCAAATAAATCAACGCGATAAACCTCAGGTTGAGTAGTTCGTGCCTTATTCAGGACCCAGCGAGAAAGGTTTGCAACGTCGGTGTCATGCAAATCAGCGATTTCATGCAGCGGTTTGTGGTCGACCTGCTTGAAGATAGGATTGAACTTGTCTTTGACATCACCAAAATCGACCGCCCAACCCATGACCACATCCAATGGCGCTGAAAGATGCAGGCGCAGTGTGTAGGTGTAGCCATGTAACCTTTGCCTCTTGTTGCCATCCGGCGCATGTTTGCTGATGACAGAACTGTCCAGCGTGAATTCTTTCCAGATTTGTACGTTTTGGCCGTTGTAACTCGCGCCGCAACTTGCGGTTTCATAGACGGTGACGGCCGACAATTCAGCAAAGTGCTTTTTCAGCTTGTTCCAAATCCACTGCGATATGAGCTCACTGGTCGGATTTTCCAACCCCGGAATCCTGTTTAAACAAGCGTGGTCCAACAATTCGTATATCGGCTTCCAATGGGTGTCCAACAAGTCGTAGTCAATGCTCAGATCGCCATCACCCACATGGTGAGACGCTTGCAGGACGACAGCAAATCCGTGGCCGTGCATGTTGCCGCATTTGTGGCCTAGGGCCACATGGGGCAGGCGGTGAGCAGCCTGGAAATAGAAGCGACGCCACACATGGGCCATGCCGTGGTTGTCGATCTCCAGTCCCTCATCCGTTGTGCTTTGCACAGAAATGGCCTCTGTGCCCGGCACGTAGCAATGCGTATTGATCCAGCGCGCAATGTTTTCGTCCGTGGGTACTTCGATGTGATCGTTTAGCAAGGAGTAATCGAGCTTCTTGATCTGCGGTTGCAATCGGGCCTTGATGGTGTCCAATTCCCCGCCTGGGTAGGTGGCGATGCCCTCTGGCATTGCACAGTGAATCGATGCCAAGAAGCTGTGCCCATGCAATCTGCGCGAGCGATGCCCTTCAGGCAAAACGCCCACTTGGCGCGCCGCTTCAAAAGGTTCTGTGACGATAAAAGTGGTTTTGGGATTCATTGTGCTATCTGATACCCAGCATTTTGTGCGTTTGGGTGCTCAGGTTCCATTGGGGGTTTTGTTGACAGTAGGTGATCGCGGCCTGGGAATTGGCCAGTCGGTTGGGTCCATCCATGGGCTGTAAGTAAAAGTTCTCAAACGCCAGGTGTTCAAATCGCTCAGGCAGTGCATCCAACTGCGGATACACCAATTTCAGCTCCTGTCCCTGGTTGACCACGATCGCAGAGCCAGCTTTGGGACTGACACAGACCCAATCGATGCCGTCAACCGCTTTGACAGTGCCATTGGTTTCTACGGCGATCTCAAACCCTCGCGCGTGCAGACTGCTGACTACTGCATCGTCAATTTGCAGCATGGGCTCGCCTCCCGTCAGCACGACAAAGCGACGCTTGCGTTCAGGACTTGGCCAGTGCGATTCAATACGATCAGCCAGGTCTTCGGCCGTTAGGTACTTGCCACCCTGTGTGCCGTCTGTTCCCACAAAATCTGTGTCACAGAACTTGCACACGGCAGTCGAGCGGTCCTCTTCACGACCACTCCATAGATTACAACCGGCAAAACGGCAAAATACAGCGGGGCGTCCAGCGTTGGCGCCTTCGCCTTGCAGCGTGTAGAAAATCTCCTTGACGCTATAGCTCATTGGCTTGCTTTCTCAAATTGCAGGAAACCCGACTTGCGCAGGTCACAGGCAGGACACGTGCCACATCCATATCCCCAAGCGTGTTTGGTTGTGTGGTCGCCTAGATAGCAGGTGTGTGTCTGCTCCTGGATCAAGCGAACCAACGTGTCGCCACCCAGTTGCTGTGCCATCTTCCAAGTCGCTGCTTTGTCGATCCACATGAGAGGCGTCTCGATGACCATGGGCGAGTCAAGACCTAAACTCAGCGACACCTGCATGGACTTGAGCGTGTTGTCTCGGCAGTCTGGGTAACCTGAGTAATCGGTTTCACACATGCCGCCAACCAGCACTTCAAGTCCTCGGCGGTAGGCCACGGCCGCAGCAAAAGTAAAGAACATCAGATTGCGACCCGGAACAAAGGTGTTGGGCAATCCATTCTTCTGAACCTCAATCGCCTTGGACTCGGTGAGCGCGGTGTCACTGATTTGACCGAGCAACTTGAGGTCCAGCATGTGATCCATGCCCAGCTTTTCGGACCACGCCGGAAAGCACTTTCTGATCTCCTGCATAACGGTCAGGCGGCACTCCAACTCGACGGAATGGCGCTGCCCGTAATCGAAACCAATGGTTTCGACGACCTCAAATCGTTCCAATGCCCAGGCAAGACATGTGGTGGAATCTTGACCACCTGAGAAGAGAACTAGTGCTTTAGAGTTCATTTGTCTTATCCGTTTACAACTTGAAAGTATTTACGTCTAGCCCTTCGGAGGGATTTGAGAAGGCTATCAATTAATTCGGTGACATCGGTCGGAGTATTTTGAATCTTGTTCCACGGTCTGAAAGATCCGTCCTTCATTTCCCATTGCCCACTGGTCCAGGCGGTGTAAGGTTTCAACAGCTCAAGTCCCGGCACAAATCCATCGCATGATGTTGCATCGTCACTTGAGTACAGAGATTCCATGACAAATCCCATTGCTACAATGCCCGCCCCATGACGAAGTCGGGAAGTTAACGGACTCATGCCAACCCATTCTGGGCCATAGACGATTTTTATAGCCTCAAAAAATTCATTGATGATGTTGAATGACCTGTCTTCAAAATCTTCGAATTTGATGAACTCACGTATCGCTCCATTTGAGGCGGAGTTCATCACGAACTTTTGCATTGCCGTGTCACTAATAGTGCCCTGGGGATTGGTGTGTTGTCGAATTTCACCCAGTAATGCTGATTTTGGCGTGAAATTTAGGCGGTTGACGATCTGTGCTGCAAAACGCTTAGATGTGAAACGCTGTGGCAAACCTTCAACAGTGGGTAGCAACTCATAAATTAATGTCTTTGGCAACGGGCGTGTATTGTTGATCAGAACAAATTGCTGACGGAGTTCGTTGTAATCCTTGCAAATTAGGGCAGAAACAAAAACTTGAAAGCCGGGCTTTTTTATTCCAGACAGTGCCGTCAGTCGCTGTTGACCATCAACCACAAATCCAGGTTTGGACTTTGATGCGTCAATGATCACTTTCAGCACACCATTTTCACCTTCTTCCAAAGTGACACCGTCAATGAAGGCCACGATGACAGCATTTGGCAAGATTGCATCCTCACGTCCTAAGTAATCACGAATTTCCTTGATGTGTGATGCGATCTGGTGTCGCTGAAATCCCTTCAGTTCGCCATTGTTTTGGCGACCCACGCGCTCTATCTCAGAGAACGCGAGCACTTGCTCTGGTGTTGCCGCGAAGCTAAAAATATCGTGTCCATCAGCCTGTTTCGCCCGTACGGCGTGAAAGGTATATGTCGTCATTGGGCTCTCTCTAATGTGTCTTGTAAGTGTTGGTGATAAACACCCAAATTGTGAAATCCACGACGTCGGTTTCGATTGCTGGATCGGAAGATGATGACTTCTACGCCAACTGCTTTGCATATGTCGCAACCGCACCGCTTCCAGGGAGTTTCTTCAATCGTTCGTGAGACTCTCGCACGTGTTTTTTCAAGAATCTTCTCATGGTTGTGTGAGTTTTTATCGTCACCAAGAACTAAGAACCGGTGGTAGTCCATCACCGCATCGAGTGTCTTCTGAGAAGTGCCTTTTCCCTTGTCGTACTCGCGCATCGCATTAAGAGCCTTATGCTCCTTTTGCTGAATTTCATCAGCGCAGAAGATGCCGCGCTTTATTCCCTGCATAAGTCTGGTGTTCTGCATTGCCTGTGGAATGCGAATGGCAGTGTAATAGTCGAGTCCACCATTTCCGTTAGGAAGAAAATAATTATTTTTCTCGTCTTTAAAAGCTTTAATCAGCGGCGATGTTGAATCGAAACTAGTGATTCCATACCCTGTAAAATCTTGAATGTTGTCAGCCTTTGCGAAGCCCAATAAATGAATATTAGTTTCCGGCTTAATGGTTTTACGCAATTGACCAAGAACGGTGTGGATGAGATCAACTTTCAGGGGTACCAATCCTCCGATGGCTAAGTATTTGAACCCCATATCTTCAAGACTTTTTGCCGCCTCTGCCATGCTTTTTGGTGACCAACCTTGCACAGCCCCCATGGGCTCAAATGGAAGTCCCTCAAGTCGCGCTAAGCGCAGGAATTCTTCGGCGTTTTTTAACGTTATGTCATACCGTTCCAATACAGCCTTGTCGACTTCGTTCTTTCCAGGGTTGTCGACAAGGCAATCGAAGATGATGTGATCAGGTGACACGCCATGGGTAAAACCAGCATCAGCATAGAACTCAACGACTTCCTCTGGCGCAAATGCTGGCTTTTCCTGATCGACATAAGCAAATGCACCACAGTCTCCCATAAGCATGTGGTTCTTAAATTTGGGCCCGTTTAACCTAAGAAATTTGCGAATACCATCGCGCAACATACGTTGCTGCTCGGCGTCCGAATAGTGTACTTTTGATGCGGAGACCCCAGTTGCTTGTCGAACTCCACTCATTGAGATTAGAAGTCCGTCATAGGGGGTACGTGCCATCATTTCGTGGGCATATTGATCTCCCCAATATGGCTCGCGACCCGGTGTATGGCGGTCATTGATAAAGTCATACGTTGGATCGACAAAATCCTGCGTATCTGCGTACAAAAACTTCATTGCCGTGATCCTGCGGTGTATGCCTGAATCAAAGCGTTTTGAAGCTTCTTGATGGACTGGGGAGTGTTCTCGATTTCATTCCAGTTCAGCCCCAACGTCTCCCATGTCCCACTGGTCCAGCGGCAGTCATTGACGACACGTACCAACTCACGTTGCACTGCTTTTGGGTTGTCATCGCTACCAGAAAGGCGTGCGTAAATTCTGTCCATTAAAACGCCCATCGCGATGATTCCCGCAGAGTGCATGAGCCGACTTTGCTTGAGTTCTTTCCCCCAAGCATGAGGAAAGACGGTCTTGACCGCAGACCAGTAATTGATAAGTGTGCGGTACATGGCTTCAATGTCAGCTGCATCCCGGCTGTTGGCTTTATATGGGGCCAATGCGCCAAGAGGGCTATCAATACTGTTGCGAATCATTGTGCTCACAGCAGTGTCGGTAATGACTGCGCCCGTTTGTCCCTTGTCAGATGCTCTTTTGATGAGTTTGTAAAAGGGTGATGAAGGATCACGGTTCAATAGGTTACAAATCTCTGAAGGTACCTTTCGCACTGTGAGGTCACGGGGCAAAAGAATTCCCGATGTCTCTGGCAATAACTCATCAATCAAACGATTGGGAAGCGGTCTGGCCTTGTTCACCAAAATGAATTGTTCTCGCTGCATATTTAAGTTGTCAGATACAAAGCCGACCACTGGAACGACCATTTCGATCTTTCGAACTTGGGCCAACGCAAGAGAGCGTTGCTGTCCATCAACAATCCAAGCAACACGTTGTCCCTCGTTATAGATGGGTATTGTTAGCGTCCCCGACTGTGATAATCCTTCGTCACCGGCCGCTTTTGTCCCGCGCGAAGCGACAAAACGCACTTGAGGTGACATCGCCAAGATAATTGCATTGGGGAAAAGTACATTTCCTTTAGAAATATAGTCTGCAATTCCTTTCACATGACTTCGTATTTCAGGGCGCTGAAAGCCCTTTAGGGTTTCGTCGTCGTCTCGTCCGAGTCTTGAGAGGTCTGCTATCTTGACTATATCGGAGCCCTTGATGAAGAACGAAAAAACGTCCAGTCCTTCGCCCTGCGTAGTGTGCAGTGCACGCAAGACGAGTTCGCTTGATGCCTTATGCATGCATTTCTCCTTGTTTTGACGAATGCTCTTCTTTGACTCCTCTCCAAATCCCGCTGAACCGCGACTGTTCACATGCAACATTGGCGTCATCCCGCAAGAAACGTAGAAGTTTGGATGCGCTTCCTTCACAACGAATCCAATTTGTGCGAATCAACTTTGCGATTTGTTCGTCTTGTGTCTTCATTCTTGTTGGAATGATTGGCTTAAATGATGCCGACATTGCAGCGCAAACTTGTGATTTAGCATCTTCCAAGGGCAGTTCCTGAGCGTGTAAATGTACGATAAAGTGTTTCAATGCACGTTGGGGGAAGTCAGCTCTTGTTCCTCCGTGGTTGGCAACACCTTCGAGTCTTTCGTCATAGGGCATTACAGCGCTCTTGAGTGTGGACGGTACATGCTTGCCCCCTGCGTGAGAGGTAAAAATCCGGACAGTCTCCACTTGATTTCGGCTCACAAGTGCAAGATCCGCTGCGATCATCTCCATGTAACTGGAAGGCAAAGCGATCAAAACTCTCGAGTTGCTAGACTGACTGTTGACAAGTCTGCTGATCGGGACGGGAGTTCCCATCGCATCTGATAATTCTTTCCACCATTCCTTCGACGTGGCCCCTTGTTCAGACAGCCACCTTTGGAGCGAACCCGTGCCCTCTGAGATAGTCAGCGAGTAATTTGGCACTTGGTCATTTGCGGAAACCAATCCTAGCCCTGCGGAAACGATGTAAAACTCAGCTTCCGTCAGTCTTGCTGCCAATCTGCACTCTGCAATAGAGCGGCCTTGGTAAAGATCAAGTGGTGCTACCCGAACTTGACTGCTGTGGATCTGTTCTAGCCATGCTTTCAGCAAGTCTTTGATGCCCCCTGACTCTGGCAAAGATGGAAGCAATGGTTCAACGCCAATATCGCGCTTCCGACTGGAGCAGTTTGTGATGATTGTGTGGTGCATGCTACAGTAATTTTAGCCTATGTATTTTGGTGTCGCAGCAGTAATTTCATTGCCCGTCGCATTTGGTGTAAATAACTGCAGCACTTCTGTCTGGCATTGAACATGGTGTCGGGCGCTGTTGTATGTAAAGCGTGGGGATGGAAGTTGATATGGCGCGGTGACTATGATCTACCCCATGTCCCCAATTTCCTCCAATTCCTGCGCCTTTTGCACCCTCCCGCCAAAGCGAGTGATCGACGAAAGCACGACAGTCATAGCGATTCGTGATGGGTACCCCGTGTCGCTTGGGCACACTCTACTGATACCCAAGCGCCATACTGGTTCATTCTTTGACCTCTCTGAGCGGGAGCGCAGCGATCTGCTGGCCTTGCTAGACCGCGCCAAGTTGGCCTTGGACCAAGAGTTCCAACCGCAGGGCTACAACATCGGCATAAACGACGGCGCTGCAGCGGGACAGACCGTGCCGCATTTGCATGTGCATCTGATTCCCCGCTACGACGGTGACTTGCCAGACCCGAGGGGCGGGGTGCGTTGGGTGATTCCGGACAAGGCGAAATACTGGCCATGACCCGCGAAGAAGTTATTCAGGCGTTCAACGCCATTCGAGTCTGGCAAAGCGGTGACAGGCGAGCCGTGCATAAGCCACTCCTGGTCTTGCTCGCGCTGTCCCGCGTCAATGGGTCCGCAGCGGCGTCGATGGATTGGAACGATGCTGAGCCCTTGTTGAAAGTCTTGCTGGAGGAGTTTGGCCCGGACGGATCAGCCAACACCAGGCACTACCCGTTTTGGCACTTGCAAACTGACGGGCTATGGCAACTGGAGGGGCCGTCTGCCATCCTGAACCGGCCGGCCGGTGCAACACCAACATTGACGGAGCTGCGCCAGAACCATGTGCATGGTGGCTTCACGACGCCAATTTACGCCGCCCTAAAGGCTGATCCGGAACTCGTCGCCACGGTTGCGCAGCGCATTGTGGAGGCGCATTTCCCGGAAAGCATTCGAGGCGATGTGCTGGACGCGGTGGGCCTGGCCCCCGTTGAGTCGTGGGGTGCGCTCAAAGATCCCCAGCGGCGGCGCGATCCAGCCTTTCGCGCCAAAGTGTTACTGGCATACCAGTACCGCTGCGCGGTGTGCGGGCACGATCTGCGAATGGGCCAGCAGTCCATCGGGTTGGAGGCGGCGCACATCAAGTGGTTCCAGGCCCATGGCGCGGACGATGTGCCCAACGGCATTGCTATGTGCTCGCTGCATCACAAGGTGTTTGACCTAGGGGCTTTCAAGATCCTGCCGGATACCTACCAGATGGTTTTCAGCCAACATCTCAACGGAAGTGAGGCTACATCGCAGCGCATGTTGGCCTATCACGGTGCTGGACTGATCCAACCGCAGGCGACGGAGTATTTGCCGCACCCGGCCAATTTGGCTTGGCATGCAAAACAGGTGTTCAAGAGTCCGGTACGAGCCTGATTATTGGTATTTGTTATTATTGGATAACAACATCTGAGGATTTTCCATGCCAACCAGTGTCGCCCTGAGCCCGCATTTCGAGTCGTTTGTAAAGCAACAAGTCACCGCTGGACGCTTCAACAACGTCAGCGAAGTGGTTCGTGCCGGTCTTCGCTTGCTGGAGGACCAAGAGGAACTGAAGGCTTTGAAGTTGCAGGAGCTGCGTAATGCCATTCAGGCTGGAACAGCCAGTGGGCCAGGGGTGGATGCGGAGAGCGTCTTCGACCGTCTGGAACGCAAATACCAAACTGCCGCAGCCAAACTGGATGCCAAAGCCGGCAAAAAGGCCTCTGCCTGATGCGGCTTGAACTGTCGCCGCTGGCCGAGTCCGACCTGGAGGCCATTGGCGACTACATTGCGGCGGACAGTCCGGGCAACGCCTTGCAATTCATTCGGAAATTGCAGGAGCAGTGCAAACGGATCGCAAAATCACCGATGGCTTACGTCGCACGGCCTGAGCTTGGTGAGCGACTACGCAGTTGCTCCTATGGACGCTATGTCATTTTTTTCCAACCCGGCGAAGACTTGGTTCGTATTGAGCGCATTTTGCACAGTGCCTTGGACATCCGATCCGAGCTGTTTCCCGTCGAGCCTGATTGATTGGGTCAGTCCTGCAACTTCTGCTCCAGCATCCTGGCCGTGTCAGCAGAGATCACCCATTCCAAGTGCATCCGCGTCCGCGTCAGCCCGACAAACAATAAGCGCCGGTTCATGTCATCTAGTTGCGCAATGTCGCACTCGGTCAGCACCACGGCGGGTGCGGCCTGTCCCTTGAATCGGCGCACTGAATCAATCAAAAGCGAGCCTTCGGTCCAGATGGCTTCACTGCCTGCGTCATAGCGGCCGGTGAAGTGTTTGAGCTGCCAGGGCCCCAGCTGAGTCAGGTTTTGCAGCGCTGATCGTTCCCGTCCGCGCATACTGACAATGGCGATGTCGCCCAGGCCAAAGCCCCGCTGCAGGCAGCGTTCCACAGCCTGTATGGTGCAGGGGCCGATTTTCTCGGAGGTGGTGTAGACGATGGGTTCCGGCACTTCGCCCCGGTGCGGGGAAAGCGCCTGCACCTCGGCGCTGGTGAGGCGCAGCAGGTTGATGAGATCTACCAGTGCGCGCGGTGTGCGGAAGTTCTCGTGCGAGGTAATGGTGACGGCGTCGGGCAGGTCGAATGCGACACGGTCTTTGTAGAGCTGTTGCTCTGGGTCTTCCAGCAGGACGGCCTTGCCATTGCTTTTCAGCCGCGAGAGCATGGCCTGCACCCACTCGGGTTGCATGTCCTGCGTTTCATCCAACACCAGCAGATCAAGGTCCGGCGCGGCGTCTTCCAGCAGGGCGATGCACTGGGTGGCCAGCGTGTCAAAGGCGCCGGGCAGGCTGAAGTCCACAGTCTGGCCGGATCGGCGCACCATGGTGGATGCCAGCTCGTGGAAAGTGACGGCTGGAGTGCGTATGGGAGCCAGGTGCGATAGGTGATCAGCCAGCGCCCGGTTGAAGCAGATGTAAGCCGCCTTTTGACCGGCGCCATCCGCATCGCGCAGCAGACGCAATGCCAGCTGCGTCTTACCGGACCCGGCAGTGCCCACCACCCGAATCAGGCCAGAGGGCGATGTCACGCGCGGAACCCAGGTGGCCAGTCCTGCCGACATGCGCGTGGCCTGTTGCTGAATCCGGCCGGTCAAGGCAGACACATCGGGCTCCACCTGAAATCGGTTCTGAAAGAACGCCAGCACGCGTTGCTGCATGGCCGCTTGCGGCAGGCCAGGCCCCAGCAGGTCAGTGAGGCGTGAAACGATGCGTGCGATGTCATCACTGTCGATAATGCGATCTCGCGGCCACTGCACGGTTTGCGTCAGCACTTTGCAATCGGGCAGCACCAGCAAGTGGCTCAGGCGCACAGGTAAGCCGGCGTCTTGTAGCCGTCCCCTGAGGGCGCTGTATTGCAGGTCCACCTGAGCGGTCACGTTTTTTGCCTGCCCACCATAGGTTTTGAAGATGCCGACCGGCGTGAAGTCCACATCGCCGGCCTTCACCTCCATCAACAGCACATCCCCTGCCTGGTTGACCACCACGATGTCGATCTCGCCGTGTTGCTCCATTGGGCCTGTGGCGCGTGCCCAATCAACGCTGTGAAACAGTGTGTAGGCGTCTGACAAGCCACGCTCCAGTGTTTCGAGAAGTGCCAGTTCGGCATAGTCTCCGGCGCGGGTGGGGAGTGACGGGCAGATGCGGGACATGGTCAATCTTCTTTGGGTCGATTTAACGCGAAGGCGCGCAGGCCTTGAGAATTCGCTTCCAGCCATTGCCTGGCCCCACTGCAGCGGCAA
>Ga0316220_1001076_pt1 | contig 32456 bp, 25 predicted proteins | sample TBH18005metaG_FD_203632 | JGI IMG/M metagenome (GOLD analysis project Ga0316220, IMG submission 203632) | Freshwater microbial communities from Trout Bog Lake, Wisconsin, USA - TBH18005 | ecosystem: Environmental > Aquatic > Freshwater > Lake > Hypolimnion/Profundal zone | place: USA: Wisconsin...
CTCGGGCACCAACGGCGACAGCGCCTGGCAGACGGTGTTACAACAGGGGCGCATGGCCGATGTCACGACCGACTCCGACGTGCGCCGGCTCTGCCTGCAGATCGGCGACAGCAGTGGCGACCCGGTGCCGGGCATCATCCTGACCTTTAGCACCACGATTACGGACGGGCTGAACCTGTTCGGCAACCCGCTCTCACCCGTGGATCACGCCTTCAGCCCCAGCTCGTTCGCCACCAAGATCTTCTCGGCCGGCGTGTGCCTGGATGGCTATATCGGCATGGACAACCCCGCTTCGGGTGGCACGGTGACGTCGGATCCCTCGACGGATCCCAACGCCTTGGCCGCCACGCCTTATGTCTACCTCATTCCTGTGGGGCAGGATTCCATGCGCAGCCCGCCCTTGGGGGATGCGAGCGCCATCCGCTCATGGAATGTGGACGACGTGGCCGTGCCGTTGCCCTACAACGTTAGCGCCTCGAGTTTTGCCAGCCATCCGTTTTACAATACGGCGAGCTCGCTCTCGGAGCCGCTCTTCGCGGTGCGGGAACACCAGGCCTTCCGGCCAGTTTCGACTACCAAGGTCTTCAACACGAGCATTTATGGGGCTAACGGATCACTCCAGCCTTCCCAGTACACGAACGGCCGGCTGATTGGCCGCTCGATCTGGAACAGCAAATGGAAATTGATTATTCCCGGCAAGACGCTGCTCAATGATCCCAACAAGGGCCTCGACCGGTTAATCCAGTCGGTCAAGGACATCCATCTCTACTTCATCACTTACTCGTACTCGGGGAATTGATTCACCCAACAGCCAACAACTATGAACACGAATAAACTTATGGCGACGAAGCGGACCGCCCTGGTCGCGCTGGCAGCCGGTGTGTGGCTCGGCGGTTTGGGCTCCGGTCCGATGGCGCAGGCCAACCCCCCCGCCCCCTACAACCTGGTTTACGGGGTGGTGCGCGATATGTACGGCACGCCGCTTACCTCCGCCTCGGCGACCATTCTGCTGCAGACGCCGGGGGGAGTGATGATTGCCGCGTCCGTGCTGCCCGGCTACGCCCCGGGCGTGAACTACCGGCTGAAGGTGCCCATGGACTCGGGGGACACCCCGGACCTTTACCAGGCCAACGCCTTGATGGCGACGGCTGCGTTCAAGCTCTACGTGGTCATCAACAATGTCACAAACCTCCCCATTGAGATGAGCGTCAACTACGCCACCTTGGGCCAGGCGGGGCGGGCCACCCGGATCGACCTCACCCTCGGGGTGGATTCCAACGGGGACGGCATCCCCGACCAGTGGGAGCGCGCCTTCCTGTCCACCCTCGGGCTCAATGTGCCGCTCTCCTCGCTGAACGCGAACTCGGTGTTGACGCCCGACGGTCTGACGCTGCGGCAACAATACTTGTTCGGCACCTACCCCTTCAATCCGAGCCAGCCCTGCCTGGTGACCTTCGCCGGGTTTAAGGGCAACTCGCCTCACTTGGTATTTCCCACCATTACGGGCCACTCCTACTCGGTGCTCGGCTCCTCCGATGCCAAGAACTGGAGCACGGTATCCTTCTTTCTCCCCACCGATGATCCCAACGGCGCCGCTCGCAGCTATTATTATGCTCCGGCGATAACGACCGCCGAGGTGTACGTGGCGCCCGCGGCCACGCCCGCTCGCACCCAGTTCTATCGGGTCCTGGTTCAGTGATTCATTGGACATGAAAAACCTGCTGCACTATTCCGCCGCGCTGCTCTTGTTGGCGGGCGTGTTAACGCCGTCGCGGTTGGCCGCCCAGGGCACGGCCTTCACCTACCAGGGTCGGCTGCTGGCCGGCGCGAGCACAGCCAACGGAAGCTACGATCTGACCTTTGCGCTCTGGAATGCCGCCAGCGGCGGGAGCCTCCAGGCCAGCCCGCTCACAATCACCTCGGCAACCGTGACCAACGGCCAGTTCACCGTGGTCCTCGATTTCGGCTCGGGTGTGTTCTATGGCCCGGCGCGCTGGCTGGAGATCGGCGTGCGGACCAACGGCGGCGCCGGTTTCACCACGCTGGCGCCGCGGCAGGCCCTCACGCCGACGCCTTATGCCCTCTTCTCGGCCAACGCCGCGTCGGCAGCGGCCCTCACCGGCAGCGTTTCGGCCGGCCAGATCACCGGCACGCTGGCCTCCTCCAACATTGGCCCGGCCAGCATCACGGCGGCCGACCTGGCCCCCAATGCGGCGGCGTCAAATCTCTACGCCGCCGGACTGAGTGGTGTGGCCAGCAGCGGGTTGGTGTTGTCCACTTCCGCCAATAACACGAACCTCGCGAACGCCGGGTATGTTAAGATTTACGGTTCGTTCGGCACCCCGGATGTTTGGCAGTCCTTCACGAACGTGCCCGCGGTTGCTCCGCCTTCGTCGCGAAATTCCCATACGGCGGTATGGACGGGAACCGAGATGATTGTGTGGGGTGGTTATGGCGGAGCCTACCTGAACGACGGAGGCCGCTATAACCCCGCGGTCAATGCCTGGAACGCCTTGCCGGTCACCGCCGGCACTACCCCGGCGGCCCGGTTGAATCACACCGCGGTGTGGACGGGCAGTGCGATGATCGTGTGGGGCGGCATCGGTGGCACCAATTATTACAATGACGGTGGGCTCTACGACCCGGTGTTGAACAGTTGGATTCCGCTGTCCGGCTCACTGCCGAATGCCCCTGCGGCCCGGCTGCATCACACTGCGATCTGGACGGGCAATGCCATGGTAATCTGGGGCGGTGCGGGGAGCGGGGGAGCACTCAACGACGGTGGGGTCTTCAATCCCGGATTAGGAACCTGGACGTATCTCCCCAACACCCTGGCCGGCACCCCGGTAGCGCGCGCTTATCACACGGCCGTGTGGTCCGGCGTGGAAATGATCGTTTGGGGCGGGACCTCGGGTGGCACGTCCTTGAACGACGGCGGCCGTTACAATCCCGCCTCGAATAACTGGACCTACGTCGCTAACACCCTGCCCAATACCCCGGGGGTGCGAGAGGAGCACACCGCCGTGTGGAGCGGGAGTCAAATGATCGTCTGGGGCGGCGCCGGGGCAGCCGGGGATCTGAACGACGGCGGTCTTTATGATCCCGTGGCCAACGCCTGGACTTACCTGCCGGCGAGTCTGGCCAACACACCGGTGGCGCGGGAATCCCACTCGGCCGTCTGGACCGGTGCTGAGATGATGGTCTGGGGTGGGTTCAACGACACCAGTGGTGGTTTGGTTAATGACGGCGCCCGTTTCAACCCGGCCTCGAATTCCTGGATTTACGTGGCGGCCACCGAGCCCAACACCCCGCCCGCGCGTTACGAGCACACCGCCGTGTGGACGGGCACCGAGATGCTGGTCTGGGGCGGCGCCGGACCGGGTGGGCCATTGGGTGACGGCGGGCGTTACAACCCCGCGCTGGATGCCTGGATTTACCTGCCGAATTCCGTCGCCAACACGCCCTCCGCACGAACTGGGCAAACCGGGTTGTGGACCGGGTCGGAGTTGGTGGTCTGGGGCGGACTCGGCAATGGGAGTTATCTCAATGACGGCGGGCGTTTCAATCCGGCGCTCAACAGTTGGACCTACCTGTCGGGCGCCGCTGCCAACGTTCCCGTTCCGCGACAGTATCACACAGCCGTGTGGACCGGCACCGAGATGATCGTGTGGGGTGGGGTGAATAATAGCGGCTTCCTGGGTGATGGCGGCCGTTATAATCCGGTGCTGGGTAACTGGACCTATCTGCCCGGTGCGAGCTCCCAGGAACCCGGGGCGCGCGAATCTCACACGGCGCTTTGGACGGGCACCCGCATGATCGTTTGGGGTGGCCTGGGCAATGCCGGCGTCTTGAATGACGGCGGCCTGTTTGATCCGGTGGCCAGCGCCTGGACCTATTTACCGGCCTCCCTCGCCAACACGCCCGCTCCGCGCGCCAGCCAGACCGCCGTTTGGACTGGATCGGAAATGGTGGTTTGGGGTGGGACGAGCAATTCGATCTGCTATTCCGATGGCGGCCGATTCAACCCGGCCTCCAGCAGTTGGGTTTATCTCCCGGCCACACTGCCGAGCACACCCGCCGCTCGCTACGGTCAGACCGCGGTATGGACGGGTTCGGGCATGATCATCTGGGGCGGCTCGACCACTGCTTCACCCAGCGTCTTAGGCGACGGCGGCCTCTTCAGTCCCGCGTTAAACACCTGGACTTCTATTCCGGCTGGGACGGCGAATGCCCCGGCGGCTCGCGGCGGCCACACCGCGGTCTGGAGCGGCAGCGAGATGATCGTCTGGGGCGGGGTGAACGCCGGAGCCTATTACGGGGATGGAGGTCGCTACGATCCCGTGGCTGCCACTTGGACCTACCTCTCCAGCAATACTGCGGCCCGGCCTCCCGCGCGAGCCAATCACACCGCAGTGTGGACCGGCAGTCAGATGCTCACCTGGGGTGGCGCCGGTGCCGGCAACTACAACGACACCTACGGCTATACCCCGGGCCGCGTTCTTTACCTCTATCAGCGTCCGTAGCGTCCGTGCGCGACCTGATTCCGATGGTGCTCTCGGCAAAGGCAACCAAAACGGCGGGGTGTCATGCACTGCAAGCGCTTCGGCCGATTTCGGAACGGGTTGGAAATCGCGAAGCCTTGCGATCGTGGCGACCTTAACCACTTTCGGAATCGGACAAGTTTTGACCCGGTTTTGAGCCGGTTGAGATTGCTTTCCCCGATCGCTCTGCGATCCTTCCACATCTTTTTGCTTTGTTCACCTTTGTCGAGACTTTGGTCGCCATTCAGGTCGATTCCCATGCTCCTCTGGGTTTCGGCAGTGATGGCCTGGGCCGGAGATGACTTGGCCTCGCTTTGTGCCGATCGCGCCGCCATCGAGCGCGTTTATTATAACCATCGCCTGGGAGAAAAGCCCGCCTTCGAGTCGGCGATTCCGCCCACGACGATTCAACAGTTGGTTCACGACGAGCGGCGCAAGGAATCCGTGTTGCGGCAAATCTATCACGTCGAGATCTCGCCCGCCCTCGTCGAGGCCGAGGCGAGACGCATCGAAGCAACCAGCCGCGCACCGGAGGTCCTGGGCGAGTTGAAGGCGGCGTTGGCCCACGATCCCGCTCGGTTTGCGCGCGCGGTGGCGCGGCCCCTGGTGGTGGAGCGGGAATTGCGCGCGCGCTTTGAGGATGACTCCCATCTGCATGCCGCCCTGCGGCGTCAGGCTGAGCAGGGGCGCGCCGAACTGCTCGCCGCCCACGCCGAGACGCTGGAGGACCGGGTGGCGCGACTCAAGCGAAACTACCCTGCCGAGGTCAGTGAGGTCACTTGGCAGTTGGGGACCCGCTCGTCAGCCCCGGTGGATCGTGTCCGGCCGAATTCCGCTGAGCCATCCGGGGGCTCTCAGCCAGTCGCGCCGGTCGATGACCGCCCGGAGGGCCGGCTCTATTTTGCGGATCTGCCCGCTGAACTGCAAAAGGTGCTTCGAGCCCAGTTGCGTCAACGTGGAGATGTGAGCGCGGTGATCGAGACGCCCCGCGATTTCCGGATCTACGTCGCCAGGGAGAAGACTGACGCGGTCCTGGCCGTAACGGCATGGACGCTACCCAAACGGAGTTTCGACGAGTGGCTCAAGGAGGTTGCAGCGGGGTTGTAGGGCGGGGGGCGTACCGGAAAGCCCGCGATACAGCATGCCGGGAAGTCCGGGTTACGGACTCCCCCCCTCCTGCCGGAGGTTTCCCTGCCAGCCATAGCGTCGATGTTCTACTACTTTGGCCGCGTGGTCATGGGGAAATCGTCCGTGCGGAATGGGGTGACGGGGAGACCGTCTTTGCTGAAGAGGTTGCAGACCGGGTTGTCGGCCCACGCATAGCGTACGGCGACGGGTTGCGCCACGGCGTCGCAGGAAAGCTCCACTTTGTCGCTGCCCTGGACGGCGCCCTTGGCCCAATGCCAGACCTTGTCTTCGCCGCAGACGGCGAAGCCGATGGCCTCGTTGACGTCAAAGGGGCGCAGGCTGCTGCCGAAACAATCGAAGGTGACGGTGGCCTTGGCGCCTGAAAGCTCGAGGCTCTTGAACTCGGGGCTGCGATAGGGAAAGCGCAGGCCGTAGTCCTTAACCAGCGCCCAGCGCACGAGGCGCGCCGCCACGTCGTGCTTGTTCTTGGGATGGATGTCCTTGCCCTCGCCCAAATCAATGATGACCGCCTGGCCGGTATTCGGGAGTTTGAGGGTCTTGGTTTGTGACTCGCGCAGTTCGGCCCAGGCACTCTCGCCGGGCTGAGGCTTTTCTGCCATGAAGTCGGCCAGTTGCACCCAGTAGAAGGGGAAATCGCCTTGGTTCCACTCCTTACGCCACTGCTCAATCATGAACGGAAAGAGTTGAGCGTATTCGTAGGCGCGTCCGGCGTTGGATTCACCCTGGTACCAGATGACGCCTTTGAGGCCGTAACCCAGAGTGGGGTGGACCACGCCGGCGAAGATGTTCCCGGGGCGGGCGTTCCCGCTGAGCCACCCGCGGGGCGACTGCGGTTGACGGGGCGCGGCCTTGCCCGCCGCCTTGGCTGTCTCAACTTCCGCCTTCCATTTGGCCACTTGGGCTTCGTAGTTCGCTTTGGCCTGTTCGCTATCGAGTGATTTCTCCTGCTTCACGGTATTGGCCATGAGGAGCTCGAAGCGCGGGTCTTTCTCGATCGTCTCGCGGCGCACCCAGGCTTCCGCCGCCGAACCACCCCAGGAATTGTCGATCAGGCCGACCGGGACGCCCAGGATGCGTTGGAGGTATCGGCCGAAAAAGAAGCCGACCGCGCTGAAAGTGGAGGCGCTTTCCGGAGTGGACGAACGCCATTGCCCCTTGAAATCCGTCTGCAACTCCTGCGTGCCGACCTGCGGCACCTTGATGAGGCGGAGATTGGGGATTTTGGATGCGGCGGCTTCGATATCCCCGTTCCAATCCCCGTTGAGTGTGAAGCCCATGTTCGATTGGCCCGAGCACATCCAGACCTCGCCCACCAGCACGTCCTGAATCTCCCGCTTGTTGGAGCCTTCGATGGTCAAGGTCTGCGGCGTCTCGTTGGCGGGCAACGGATCCAGCTTTACCGTCCACTTGCCATCCGCCCCGGCTTGGGCCGATTTGGTCTGCCCGGCGAACGTCACGGTGACCTTGGTCCCGGGTGCGTCCCATCCCCAGATGGGGTTGGCTTGCTGCTGTTGAAGCACCATGTGATCGCTGATAATGGCGGGGATCTTCAGCTCTGCCCGCAAGGCTGGTGTGAGCGCCAGCACCCAGGCGGCTAGGACGAACAGAAGTCTCCAGCGCGAGGCCGGACGGCTCAAACGCGCGCTCTTATAGTTCATGGCATTCGAAGTGTCGTGGTTCATAGTGCGGTCCGTTTTACCGAACTCCCGGACCCTAGGCGAGAAAAAACCGATGGTGTCGACGTTGAACGAACGGTGCGGCGGTTGGATGAACCCTCGGTCCAGACCCGGAATGGCGAGCCACCGGCGGCGGCTACCCTGTCTTTTGTGGCCGGGTTAAGTCATTTTTTGAGTTGGCTAGCTGGGAGGAATCTGCTTTTCTTAGGTTATGGATATGATGAGAGCAATTTTGCGGCGGGCGGTTCCGGCGTTACTCTTGGCGATGTTGATGGGCAGTTCCGCCCTGGGACAAGGGAGAGTGGCGACCATCGACATGCGCAAGGTCTTCGACAATTATTATCGGACCAAGCAGGCGCGAGCCTCAATCGACGACCATAAGGCGGAGATGGAGAAGGAGCATGCCTCGATGCTGAGCGAGTGGAAGAAACTCAAGGAGGATTACGAAACGGCGCGGGCGGGAGCTAGCGATCAGGTCGTTTCGGCTGAGGAGCGCGAGAAACGGCAGAAACAGGCCGAGGAGAAACTCAAGAAGGTCAAGGATGCGGAGGAGGGTTTGGTTTCTTTCGAGAAGACCGCGCGATCCACCTACGAGGAGCAAATCCGCCGGATGCACGACAATATCCTGGAGGAGATTCGGAACGTGCTGTCGGCCCGGGCCAAAGCCGCCAACTACGCGCTGGTGCTCGACACCGCCGGCGACAGCGTGAACGGGATTCCCGTGGTGCTGTTCAGCAACGGGGACTACGACATTACCAAAGACGTGCTCGATAGTCTCAACGCCGCGGCCCCTACGGATGCGGGCAAACCCGACGCCAAACCGGCGGAGAAGAGCAAGTAGCCGCTGCGGTTTAGCTTTGGCTGAGGCGCGCGAGCGGTTTTTCGAAATACAGCTCATGCGCCTCCCGGAGGATGGCGGGGATGCGCGCGGCGAAAGGGCTGCGTTGCAGGCAGGCTTCGAGACGCACCTCCGCCAGGCGGGCGGCATTTTCGCCGGGGAACCAGTGCTCGGCTTGGCCCAACAGGTTGTAGCGCATCTTGGCCCAGGGGACTAAATCCAGTGACTGGCCGTAGGTCCAGAGCCGGAGGATCTCGAGGACGTTGATGCGTTCGGGCACTTCGGTGAACTCGGGCAAACCCTCGAACCAGCGCCGACACCAATCGTCTCCCAAAACCCGCGCCATCTCGGCCCGCAGCCGGCGTTCGATCGGTGCGATGGTCTCAGGTATGTGGTCATAGTGGGCCAACGCCCGCACATGTTCATCAAAATCCCCAGGCCGCGCCACGCCACAACTCAGGGTGTGGACCTCCGGTAGGGCCAGGCAATAGAGGTCGTTGAACTGCATCGGGGAAAGGGGGGCGCACAAGCCGGCCAGCTTGGCGGGCGAGTCCTGGAGTTTGCCGCCCTTGTCGTTGGGGCTGATGATAAATACGCCCATGTCGCGGGCGCGCGCCGCCTCAATTGCCGGCCACGTCAGGTCGTTCACGAAATACCAGTGGAGATTGACGTAATCAAACTCACCGCTCTGGATGGCCTCAAGGATGACGTCGGTGGGTGCGTGCGTGGAGAACCCGATCCAGCGGACTCGCCCCTCCCGTTGGAGGCCGCGGGCGGCGGCGAGGCACCCGTTCGGCTTGAGTGCGTCGTGCAGGAGTTCGCGGTTGTTGATCCCGTGCAACCCCAGCAGGTCCACATAATCGAGCCGCAGGTAGTCGAGCGAGGTGTTGAAGGTCGCGAGAAACTCGCGGGCGTCTGGCTTGGGGCTGACTTTGGTTTGGACGATGATCTTCTCGCGGGGCAAGGCGGGCAGAATCCGACCCAACTGCATCTCGGAGGTGCCGTAGCCGCGCGCGGTTTCAATGTGATTGATGCCCAATTCGAGCGCGCGGCCGATGCAGGCCTCCAGGTTCGCCTGCCCGTCGTGCGGGATCTCACTGGGCGGGACATCCTGCCATTTGTGCTGGTAGCGCATCCCCCCGCAGGAAATGACGGGGAGTTCCAGCCCCGTCCGCCCAAAACGTCTATATTTCATCGCCACAAAGTAGGCATAAGCCGCCCCATGAGGCAAGGAAGCGGCCGGAAATTGAGGCCGATTTTTCTCTGCAAAGAGATTGACAGGAAAAGTGGCAGTGCGTATTTTACTTCCTCGTAAGAAGATTAAACGCTTAACGAGACCATGTTGATTCGAATCAGCTTAATCGTAGCCATCATCGCCGGCTTGGCGGCCGTGGCCCTCACTTTTATCCCCGGTGGTGTCAAGGAGAAGGTAACCAATCTCCAAACCGACCGCGAGACGCAGAAACACGATAAGGAGGTGGCCCAGACGGATCTGAAGAAGACCAAATCGGATCTGGCCAAGACCACCTCCGATCTCAAGCAGACCAAGGCCACCTTGGACGCCACCACGACCGAGCGCGATACGGCGGTAGCCGAGGCCGACAAGCAGAGCAAGCGCGCGGGCAAATTGGAAGACGATCTCAAGAAGACGACCGGCGAGCGTGATACGGCGGTGGAAACGTTGGCCGCGTATAAGGCCACGGGAGTCGATCCCAAGCAGATCGTGGCGATGGTTAGCGACATGAAGGACTTAAAGAAGAACCTGGCCGATGTGCAGAGGACCAACAGTCAACAAGTGCTCAAGATCGATAACCTCAATGCCGAACTGGATCGGTTCATTCACCCTGACCGGCACATCCTGCTCCCCGCCTCGTTGAAGGGCGTGGTTCGAGTGGTGGATCCCAAGTGGAACTTCGTGGTTCTTAACATTGGTGAAGATCAGCACCTGAAAAACCGTGGTGAATTGCTCGTGAACCGTGATGGCAAGCTGGTGGCCAAGGTGCAGATCAGTGATATGCAGAAAGACCGGGCGATTGCCAACGTCATGGCGGGCTGGGAAATCGGGCAGGTGATGGAAGGCGATCAGGTTATTCCGGCTTGGCCTGAGCAATGAAAAGACGCTGCGCCCAACCGTTGGCGATGCTCCTGCTCTTGCTGGCTTTGGGTACGGTGGTGATGGGGGGTTGCGCCACCACGGATTCCGACAATGCCTCGGAACGGCCTTGGAATCAGCCCAAGAGTTGGGAGAACGGCCTGCCCAGCAATATGACCGAAGGAAGGTAGCTTTAGCGGGTTTGATAACGGCGGCGCTTGGAGGCAAGCGCCGCCTTTTTGTTGGCGTGGCCGGCGCGCGGTCGCGGGCTTACTTAGCCAATTCGATACAACGAGTTTCCCGAATCACAGTGATCTTGATCTGGCCCGGGTACTGAAGATCGCTTTCGATCCGCGAGGCCAAGCCGCGTGCCACGGCAAAAGCGCCGTTATCATCGACTTGGTCGGGAAGCACAAAGACTCGTAGTTCACGTCCGGCTTGAACGGCAAAGGAGCGCTCGACGCCGGGATAGGAGTTGGCCAGTTTCTCCAGTTCCTCAATGCGCTTGAGGTAGGTAGCCATGTTCTCGGCGCGGGCACCCGGTCGCGAGGCGCTGATCGCGTCGGCGGCACCCACGAGGATGCCGAGGGGGCCAATCGGGGGCACGTCGTTATGGTGCGAGGCAACCCCGTTGATGACTGCCTCGGATTCGCCGTAGCGTTTCAAGAACTCGGCTCCCGTGACGGCGTGAGGCCCTTCGACCTCGTGGGTGATGGCCTTGCCGATATCGTGCAACAGGCCGGTTCGTTTGGCGGCCGACACCTCCAACCCCAGTTCGGCGGCCATCAGGCCCATGAGATGGGCGACCTCGACGGAGTGGTCGAGGATATTCTGGGAGTAACTGTGGCGGAAATGAAGGCGGCCAAGCAATTTGACCACCTCGGGATGCATCGGGGGCAAACCCGTTTTGACCACCGCCTCCTCGCCGATGCGGACAATGGTTTCGTCCATCTCCTGGCTGACCGTCGTCACAATTTCCTCGATGCGTGAGGGGTGGATGCGCCCATCGGCGATGAGGCGCAACATGGATTCCCGGGCGATCTCGCGCCGGACCGGATCAAAACCGGAGAGCAGCACGGCGCCGGGGGTATCATCGATGAGGACCGTGACCCCGGTGGCGGCTTCGAAGGCGCGGATATTCCGGCCCTCGCGTCCGATGATGCGGCCCTTAATGTCGTCGCCCTGGATCGCCACGCTGGCGGTGGTATTGGCAAAGGTATGATCGGCCGCGTAACGTTGGATGGCGATACTGATAATGCGGCGAGCCTTCTCCTCGGCACGAGCCTTGGCATCCTCCAGGACATGCCGCGTGAGCGTGTTGGCATCACAGAGGGCCTCTTGCTCGACCTTCTTCATAAAGGCCTCGCGCGCCTCAGCTTGACTGAGGCTGGCCAGGCGCTGTAATTGCTCGGCCCCGCGCCGCGCCAGCTCACCAACCTCGTCTCGTTGGATCTGGAGGTTCTTCTCTTGGCCTTGCAAGACGGCCTTTTGCTCGGTGATGGCTTTTTCCGTCTCGACGACCCGTTGGAGCTGGGAGTTGATCAGAGCTTCGCGCTCACCCAGGCGGCGATCCAGGTCGGCCCGTTCGGTCCGGCGCAAGGCAAAGGACTTCTCGATCTGATCCCGGAGTTTGAGCGCATCCTCGTTGGCCGCCAGGCGGGCGTCCCGGACCAGAGCTTCAGCTTCCGCCCGGGCCTTGGTGAGTATGGCGTCCGCCTCCAGCTTGCGGGCGTCTTGCGAGCTACGTTCCTTCCACCAGAGGAGCAAGTAGCAAAGCGTAGCCCCGGCGGTCGCGAAGGCGCCGTCTTCGACGATGTTCACTATCGAAATCATTCCAAAACCGAACCGCGGCCACACACCGTGTGCCAGCCGGCCGGCGTTAAGATGCAATTAACCAATGCGTCATGCGGTTCCACCGGGATAGCGCTTACGATCTGTTGATCAAAGGCCACCCCGCAGGATACTCCGCGCAGTGCTGCCAGCAACCGGTCATAATAGCCTTTGCCCCGGCCGAGGCGGCGACCCTGCAGGTTGTAAGCTACTCCAGGTACGAGGATCAAGTCCAGTGAGTTTCGCAAAAAGCCCGCGCAATGGAGGGCTGGTTCGCGGATGCCGTAATGCCCGACCACCACGTCCCGGCGGGGGTCCCCCACCTCGCAGATCGTGTAGGTGCGCGTTCGGGGATCATAACGAGGCAGGCCGACGACCTTGCCCAACGCGAGGGCCTCGTCGAACAAGGGCCAGACATCCAACTCTCCGTCCATGGGGGCGTAAAACAGCACCGATTTTGCCTCGCGCCAGATCGGCTGGGCGGCGAGCACGGACCGCGCGCGTTCCGAGGCCAGGGCCTGCTCGGTGGGTGTCATCGCCTGAAGGGCCGCCAGCACCGTGCGCCGCAAAGCCCGTTTCGCGGCCAGGGTTTGAGGGTCTCGTTCCATTAAAACCTAGGGACCGGGCTTGGGGGCTGGCGAGCTGCTGAGCCGCTTCCGGGCCACCGGGTCATTGGGGTCGAGTTGAAGGGCCCTGCGGTAACAGGCCGTGGCCTCCTCCGTTCGGCCCAGGCGGGCGAGGGCATCGCCCAGGTTATCATGGACGGCGGGGTTGCCCGGGGCGAGTCGGGCCGCCGCCGCATATTCAGTGACCGCTTCGGCGAACTTACCCTGTCGGAAGAGCAGTGCCCCGAGGTTGTTGTGTGCGCCGGGGTTGTTGGGAACCAGGCGGACCGACTCGCTAAACTGCCGGATCGCCTCGTCGAGATTGCCAGCGGCCGCCAACGCCACGCCGATGTTGTTCCGGGCGTTGGCGTTGGTAGGGCTCAACTCGATAGCGCGGAAGTATTCCGGAATGGCCTCCTGGAGCCGGCCCGCATTTTGCAGGGCCATGCCCAGGTTGTTGTGCGCCAGGCTGCTTTGAGGATCCAGCTCCATCGACCGGTGATAATTGGCGATCGCCTCTTCGAGGTGGCCCGCCTCCTTGGCGGCATTACCCAGATTATAATAATGAAAAGCCAGGAAGCGCTGAATGCCCGGGTTATTCCCGGTGACGGCCAGGGCGTGCCGGTACAAGCTCTCGGTGTCGCGCCAGCACGGCAACTGCCCCATGGTCCTGACCGTGCAAGCCGCCAAAGCGAGCCCCGCAACGGCGACCGCCCCGGCTCGCCCGATCCCGAACCCGGCCAGGACTTCAGCCCCGCCCCACGCGGCGGCTGCAAACAAGCCGATCGAGGGAAGATACATGTAACGATCGGCCATCGATTGCTCGCCGACCTGGATAAGCCCGATGACCGGCACCAAGGAGATGAAGAACCAATACCAACCGGTGAGGGCGTAAGGAAAACGGCGCCTCGCCCGCCAGGCTAGCAGGCACAACCCGGCGAGGAGCAGGCTGGCGAGGAAGACACTCGCCACCGGCCAATGGCCTGGGTGCGGGTAAAGCAACGACAACTGCGCCGGCCAGAGCGTTTTGCCGAGGTAGCGGGCATAGGCGACCAGCGCATTGCCGAACCGAGCGTTGAGGGAAAAACGCGCCAGGCTCCGCACCGCGCCGCCTTGGTCTTGTGCGATCACGGTCAACAGGCACGAAGCGGCCGAAAAACCAAAAAACGGGATTTTCTCCCGGATCAAGGCCCATGCTCCCATCCAAGCCTCGCGCGCAGACTGCGGCGCAAACCGATGTAGGGGCCAATAATCGAGCAACAGGAGCAGCAGTGGCAGGCTCACCAGCATCGGTTTGCTCATTAACCCGAGGGCGAACCACCCGACGGCCAGGGCATAATGAAAACGCGCCGGGCGCGCCGGCGATGCCGCGTCCTCGACCGGTTTACCGGCGGTCCCCGTTGTCTGGGGATCCTGGGGTGGTTCCGTGCCGGTGGTTTCCACCGCCAGGATGGCCCGGGTGTAGCGGACGTAGGCCAGCAGAGTCAGCAGGGCGAAGAACGTGCTCAGGACATCCTTGCGTTCGGAAATCCAGGCCACCGATTCCACGTGGAGCGGATGCAGGGCGAACAGGGCGGCGACGAAGGCGCTTCGCCACAAGGCCCCGGTGGCTTGTCGCCAGAAGGCAAAGAGGAGCAGGGTGTTGCCGAGGTGAAGCAGCAAATTGACCAAGTGCGGCCCCGCCGCCTCGGTCCCGAACAACTCCACATCCAGCATGTGGGAGATCCAGGTGATCGGGTGCCAATTCGAGGCGTAGCTGGCGCCAAAGGCCCAGACGACATTCTCCGCCGAGAGCCCGCCCTGGACCCGGGCGTTGGCAACCACGTAATCCTGGTCATCGAACTCCACGAAGGGAAAGGTGGTGACCTGCCGGAAGACCAGGAACGTCACGGTGGCGAGCAACAGGCTGATGAACCAGGGCCGGGCATAGAGCGGCGGCCTGGGCCTCGAGTCGGTGGGAGAAGCCTGGGCAATCAATGGCAGTTTCATCTTGAGTCTGTCGCGCCTCCCGATTCGGGTTTCCGCGCCTGGGAAAGTTGTGCCCGCCATTTCTCAACCCGGTCTTTGATCTTCTTTTCGACGCCCTGGTCGGTGGGCTCGTAGTAGCGCCGCTCGCCGCCGAGGTAATCCTGGGCCACGAAATGCTCCGGGTGGTCGTGGGCGTATTGGTAGCCCTGGCCGTGGCCCAGCCGCTGGGCGCCTAGGTAGCTGCCGTCGCGCAGGTGTTCCGGCACCGGCAGCGTCCGGCCCGATTCGATGTCTTTGAGGGCGCTGTCGATCGCCATTACCACGCTGTTGCTCTTGGGGGCCGTGGCAATATAGATGGTCGCTTCCGCCAGCGGGATGCGCGCCTCGGGCCAGCCGACGAATTCAGCGGCCTGGAAGGCGGCGCTGGCTAGCACCAGGGCCACGGGATCCGCCAGGCCGACATCCTCGGCAGCATGGATCAGGATGCGCCGCGCGATGAATCGGGGGTCCTCTCCCGCGTGGATCATCTTGGCCAGCCAATAAAGCGCGGCATCGGCGTCGCTGCCGCGCATCGATTTGATAAAGGCCGAAATCGTGTCGTAGTGGGCGTCCTCGTCGTCATAGACCACCGCCTTCTTCTGAATGCTCTGTTCAGCCACGCTGAGGTCGATCCGAATCACGCCGTCCGGGGCGGGCGCGGTGGTCAAGGCGGCGATCTCGAGCGCGTTGAGCGCTTTGCGGGCATCCCCATCCGAGAGTTTGGCCAGGTGGCGCAGGGCGGATTCCTCAACCTCCACCTTCAGGTAGCCCAGTCCCCTTTCGCCATCCGCGAGCGCGCGGTGGAGTAGGAGGTAAAGGTCTTCCTCGGCCAGCGGTCGCAGCTCGAAGATCTGGGAACGGGAGACCAGGGGTGAGTTGACGAAGAAGAAGGGGTTGTGCGTGGTGGCGCCGATGAGGCGGACCACGCCGGCCTCGACATCGGGCAGGAGCACGTCCTGCTGGGACTTGCTGAAGCGATGGATTTCGTCCACGAAAAGAATCGTCGACAAGCCCTTGTTTTCCAGGCGGTTGGTGGCCGCGGCCAGGACGCGACGCATGTCCGCCACGTTGGATTCCACGCCGCTGAGGCGCTCGAAATGGGAGCGCGTCTGGCGGGCGATGATCTGGGCGAGCGAGGTCTTGCCGGTGCCGGGCGGGCCGTAGAAGATGAGCGACTGGATGCGGTCGGCCTCGATGGCGCGACGCAGCAGTTGCCCGGGACCCAGGATGTGGGCCTGGCCCGTGAACTCGCCGAGGTTCCGCGGGCGCATGCGTGCGGCCAGCGGACGTTGGGGCGGGGTCTCCGGCGACGGTGGAGGTTCCGTCCGGGGCTCCGGTGCAAACAGGTCATCGCGCGCCATATCCAATCCCATCGTAGCATCGAACGGGAGCTCGATCACTATTTCTTCCCGAGACCTGCGAAAAGCGCATCGACCTTGGCCTTCACCGCCGGGTCCATGGCAATCAGCGGCGGCCAGGGCCGCTTGAATCCTTCCCCCGCCAGTTTCCGGGTGGCATCGATCCCCATCTTCGTGCCCATGGCGATCTCGCTGGTGGCATGATCGAGCACGTCGGCGGGGCCCTTGGTGAAAATCGCATCGCGCTCCGGATCGGTGTTGGCGCAAAGCCGGAACAGGACCTCGCTGGTATTATGCACGTCCACCTCCGCGTCCACCACCACGATGAATTTGGAGAACATCATCTGCCCCATGCCCCACAGGCCGTGCATGATCTTGAAGGCCTGCATCGGATAAGTCTTGCGGATGCTGACAAACACCAGGTTGTGGAAGACGCCCTCGGCCGGCAGCGCCAAGTCGACTAGCTCCGGGAAGTTCATCTGGAAGATCGGAAGAAACAGTTTCACCGAGGCACTGCCCAGGTAAAAATCCTCCATCGGGGGCAAGCCGACAATGGTGGCCGGATAGACGGCATCCCGGCGATGCGTCATGGCCGTGAGGTGGAAGACCGGGTAGAAATCGGGCAGCGAATAATAGCCGGTGTGGTCTCCGAAGGGTCCTTCCTCGCGCAAGGGTTCCTTGGGGTCCACGTAGCCCTCGAGAACGATATCCGCGTTGGCGGGGACTTCGAGATCATTGGTCAGGCATTTGACGAGTTCGACCGATCTCTTGCGGAGGTAACCCGCCAGCAGGAACTCGTCAAGTCCATCGGGCAGGGGGGCGGTGGCGCAAAAGGCAAAGACCGGGTCTCCCCCGAGGAAGACGCTGACGGGCATGCGTTGACCGGTTTCATAGTAGCGCCGTCCGTGCCGGGCGCCGACCTTCTGCAACTGCCAGTGCATGCCGGTGGTCCGCTCGTCGTAGACCTGCATCCGGTACATACCGACGTTTCGGGCGCCTGTGTCCGGGTCCCGGGTCACCACGCATGGGAGGGTAATGAACCGTCCGCCATCCAGGGGCCAGCATTTCTGGATGGGGAGGTTGAGCAGGGTCGGTGTCGGCGCGGAGGGCCGGGCCGGGTGCGGGATGTCGACACTCGGTGCGGGCGGCCACCCCTCCAAACGGGTAGGGGGTGCCTCAAACCGGTGGACCACCTCTTGGCACGGGCCGGCCTTGACGGATTTGGGTTTGGCGTGGCGCAAGTCGAGGGCGGTGCCAAGCAGCTTGATGGCCTCCCTGAAACTGGTGGGCGGGCTGGCCTTCATCAGCACCCCTAGTTCGGCCGCCACCGCCTCGATCGACTCGGCGCCCAGGCTCAGGGCCATACGGCGATGCGACCCTAGGGTGTTGACTGCCAAGGGAATGGGTGAAACCGCCCCGTTGACGAGCGGCTTTTCGATCAACAATGCCTTGCCGCCGCCCGGCCGCTTCATCTCGCGATCGGCCAGTTCGGTGATTTCCAGCTCCGTGGCCAGCGGTTGTGTAACCCGCAACAACTCGCCTGCGTCTTCCAAAGCACGTATAAAATCTCGAAAAGAATCAAAGGCCATGACGACCGTGAAGGTAGCAGAGAGGCGCCGTCTGGCAAACAATGTCATTGCCCGACCATGCCGCAGCCCGCTAACCTGACAGGGTATTCTGGGAGTCCTGGGTGCGAAAGCTATACAATATTCTAACTATTGCGGCGACGGCGGTAAAAACACCGTTGGACTGGCTGCGGTTCCGCCGTCGGGGCAATTGGCGGCCCTTGTTTCGACAGCGTTACGGCCAATACGACTCCAAGTTCAAGCAGTCGCTGACCAACCGGGACGCCATCTGGATCCATGCGGAGAGCGTCGAGGAGATCAATCTCTGCACCCAAATCATCCGAGTCCTGGAGCCGCGCATCCCGAACGTGAAGATCGTGGCTTCGGCCCGCACCAGCGCCGGCATCGGTGAGCTGACGCGGAAGCTCCCCAGCCAGATAGGCAAGGTCTATTTCCCCCTGGACCGCCGCAGCGCCGTGGGGCGTGCCCTAATCACGATCCGTCCGATGGCGATCATCCTGGTCGAGGCCGCAATCCGCCCAAATTACCTCTGGCGGGCCGCCGAACTGAAGATGCCGGTGTTTCTCGTAAACTCGCGGATACCCGAGGCGAGCCGCCGTCGCTACCAGCGCTTTGGTTTTCTGTTTCGCCCGCTGTTCGCCTCGCTGGCCGGCGTCTGCGCCCGGGACGCAGCGGACGCGACACGCCTGCGCGCGCTCGGCTGCCGCTCCGAAACCATCCTGCTCACGGGGGAACTGCCCCACGAGGCCGCCCGCCTCCAGGAACGTCGCGTTCTGGACGTCCCCACCATGCTCCGCCAAATGGGGGTGGCGCCGGACGCGCGCCTGTTGGTCGCCGGCGGCACCTGCGACGGGGAGGAAGCCATGCTGGTGGAGCGCTTCCAAAACCTGCGGGCCCGCTTTCCGGACCTGTTCCTGGTGCTCGCGCCGCGCCGTTTCGAGCGCTGCCGCGAGTTGGGTGGGTTGCTGCGCTCGCGGCAGATCAAGTTCGTCTACCGCAACGAAATCACCCCCGCCACCCAGCTCGCGCCGGACACCGTCGAGTGCCTCATGCTCAACACCAGCGGCGAGCTCCGGTTCTTCTGCGACCGCGCCTCGTTGACGGTCGTCGGTTCCAGCCTCAGCGGTGATGGAGCCCAGGACCCGATCGAGCTCGGGATGGCGGCCAAACCGATGGTGTTCGGGCCAAAAACGGGTCCGTTTGCCCCCCTGGTCCAGGCTTTCACCCAACACGGTGGCGCCGTCCAGGTTCACAACCCGGACGAGTTGGAGCAGACCCTGGCCGAGCTTCTGACGGATGAGCCGCGCCGTCAGCAAATGGGGCGCAACACCATTGGCGTCGTACGCCAGAATCTGGCGGCCATCGACCGGACCGTCGAGTTGATCATCAAGCATCTGGCTGACCAGGAACTCTACTTTGCCCCCGGCCTGAGGAAGTAGGCGGGAACCGATCCCCACCGTCCTTTGCCGAGATCGCTCCCGCGTCCAGTCACTGCTTCACGCTTCCCGGAAGAAGCACCCGCCCGGCGACGACCGCCCATCCACCTGCACCAAGAATTCTTTAGAGTTTTCCCTGGCCCTGAGGCATGTTGAGGCCATGGGACGACTTTGGAAAGTAACGGTGATGGCGTTGCTGGGCCTGGCCAGCTTCTCCGCTCCAGCGGCACAAACGAAGGCGCGGTTGGTGTTGGCGGCTGAATCGGCGCGGCCCGGCGACACCGTGATCGCAGGAATCCGGCTCCAGATGGGGCCCGGCTGGCATGTCTATTGGCGAAATTCCGGCGGGACGGGCATCCCGACCAGCGTGGATTGGGAGCTGCCCGCCGGGTTGAGCGCCGGTCCCATTGCGTGGCCGGCCCCCCGGAAAGTCCCCGAGGATGACCTGACGACTTACACCTATGAAGGCGAGGTCATGCTCCTGGCCCCGATCAAGCTCGCCCCAGACCTGCCCCCTGGACCGATTGAACTCAAGGCAAAGGTCTCCTGGCTGGAATGCAAAGCCGCTTGCGTCCCCGGCGATGCCGCCGTGCAGGCAACCCTCACGATTGGTTCGGAGGCGAAGCCCTCCAAGGACTCGGATTCGCTCCAGGCGGCCCAAAAAGCGCTGCCTCAGCCGGCCGCCTCCGTTTCCCCCCGCGCCTGGTGGGAAAAACCGGCGGCGGGTCAGACTCGCGCTTTGTTGATCGAGTGGAACTCGGCCGCGGCGGCGACCGAGGCTGATTTCTTCCCGGATGCCAGTGAGAAGTTCGAGGTGCAACCGGCGACGGAGCGGGTGGATGCCGGCGCGGGGAAGATCCGGCTGCGCAAGTTAGTCAAGAAATCTTCCGGGGATTGGCCGGCGGCAGTTTCGGGGGTGTTGTTCCAGACATCAGGCGCGGGAGCTCTGGCCTTTGAAGGAAGCCTGGCGGTGCAGGGTGGGGCTACCGGGGATGCGCCCGGTCCTTCCACTCCGGACCCTGCGGCTCCGGCTACTGGCGGCGGCCCATCCACTCTGGCTGCCAGCCCCGCGCCGGCGGCCCCGTCGCTTTGGCTGATGCTCGCCTACGCCTTCATCGGCGGCTTGATCCTGAACGTGATGCCGTGCGTCCTGCCGGTGATCGCCCTGAAGATCCTCGCATTTGTCGGCCAGGCGAAAGAGGACCGGCGGCGCGTACGCAACCTGGGCCTTCTCTATGCCCTGGGCGTCCTGGCTTCGTTCCTGGCCTTGGCGATCCTGGTGATCGGGGTGAAATCGGCTGGGCACAAGGCCGGTTGGGGGATGCAGTTTGGGAACCCGCAATTCATCGTGGGACTGACCGTGCTGGTCACCTTGGTAGCCTTGAACCTGTTCGGCCTGTTTGAGGTGAACCCCGGTAGCCACGTCTTGGGCGCGGCGGGCGCGGTCGCCTCCCGCCATGGGGCCTCGGGGGCCTTCTTTAACGGCGTGCTGGCGACCGTGCTCGCGACCCCCTGCACCGCCCCTTTTCTTGGGGCAGCGCTCGGTTTCGCCTTCGCCCAGCCGCCAGCGATCATTGCGCTGTTCTTTTTGACCGTCGGCCTCGGATTGGCGGCGCCCTATATCGTGCTGAGTTGGGAGCCGGGATGGCTTAAGTTGCTCCCCAAGCCCGGTGTCTGGATGGAACGGTTCAAAGTGGCTATGGGCTTCCCGATGCTGGCGACCGCCGTCTGGCTCTTCAGCCTGCTCCCCGCCTACTACGGGCCGCGCTCGTGGTGGCTTGGGATCTTCCTGGTCATAGTCGGGTTCGCCGCCTGGGTTTACGGCCAGTTCGTGCAACGGGGATCTTCGCGCCGCGGTCTGGGTTTGGTGGCTACGGCGGTGCTGCTTGTGGGCGGCTATCTGCTGGTCATTGAACGGCAACTCGATTGGCGCCTGCCCGTGGCCGAGGCCGCGGCGGTGGGCGGGCTCAAGGAAGGCACCGACGGTATCGATTGGCAGCGATGGAGTCCGGCGGCCGTCGCCGAGGCCCGGGCGACGGGACGTCCGGTGCTGGTGGATTTCACCGCCGACTGGTGCCTGACCTGCCAGGCCAACAAGCGCTTCGCCCTCGAGGTCGCCTCTGTCCGTGCCCGACTCCAAGACGCCAGGTTCCTCGCCCTGATCGGCGATTACACCCGCCGTCCCGATGCCATCACCGAGGAGTTGAACCGCTACGGCCGGGCTGGCGTGCCGTTGGTCCTCGTTTACCCGAAGAACGCCAGCGCTCTGCCGATCGTCCTCCCGGAAGCCCTGACCCCCGGCATCGTATTGGAGGCCCTCGAAAAAGCCGCGAGATAGGCTGGGTGGCGGAAGGGAGGTTAGGTTCTATGCCTACGACGCCGAACGGTTTGTGGCCGTGATGGGTGGTAACCCGGCCTGCGCCTTCCCAGCCAATTCCACCTCCCGCTGCCGGTGGACGTGCTCGAAAAACTCCTCGGCCACGATAAACCCGGCGCAGTTGGCGGCCCCGCATCGGCAGGGATATTCTCTGTAATCATCGAGGTCAAAACCGTAGTTAAAGGTGACCTCTTCGCCGGCAGGGATGAATTTCAGACTCTCGATCCAGATGCGCCCATCAGCGACCTCCGCCTCACAATTCGGGGCACAGCTATGGTTGAGGAAGCGCGCCGGGTTTGCCGCCACATCGCCGTCCAGGTCCGTCTGGTCGTCGAGCGTGAAGATGAACGGGTTGTCCGCCTCGCATCGCCGGAGCGATTCGGCTTTGCTGATCTTCTCCCCTACGTATTCGAGGAGGCGCGTGCCCGCAGGAATGTCTCGCCGCGCAAACCCGCCGGTCCCGTGGATGGCGGAGGAGCCAAAAATCACCCACTCGGTCTCAGCCACCGCACGGGGTTCATCCAGGTTGTTGGTTTCACCAGCCATAAAACGGGTGCTAATCTGAACAAAAACTGCCGGTTGTCGATGCTTTTCCCTGGGGTGGTGGGGTTTCGGGTTTTGGTTGGCGACGGGGACGTAGGATCAGGTCAGCGGATGGAACCCTGCCCTCTCGGCGCGAGCGAGGGTGCGCCGTCGGGTGGGCATCACGCCGTTGCCTTTTCCTCCACGATTTGCGTTCCCGCTCTTTCGGGCTATTCTTCCGGACCGGTTTCACGCTCAATGACGCCACAGCTCGAAGAAGAATCGGAACGCTTGGTCCGCTCCTGGATGCGGCACGACGCGGAGATGCTCGGCACCTATTTGGTGGCGGATGTGGAAGACCCGCGCCTGAACCTGCAGAGCCTGCTCTCGCGGCACTTCCTGTTACGGGCCCTTTTCGGGGAGCGGTTCGAGGGCTTGATGGCCGAGGAAGGCCGCTTTGCCTTGGCGATGAACTGGTTGAGGCGCTTGTTTCAACGGGGAGGTGGTCCGGAGGCGGCGGCCTGTGTGCTGTATGCGCTGGAACGTAGAGCCGACAACGTGGAGGGGATCGACATCCCGGAGTTTATGGCCCAGACCTTTGCCGCGCTCCCGAAAACGGTGGGCGATCGGGTGGTCCCCAACTATGTGAGGACATTCCTCGAGGGGGCGGCCACAAGCACGGTTCAGGCGGGCTTCGAGGAGCCCCAGCTCCGCACCTTTTTCGACGTCTGGCGGACCGCTCTTGCTTTTCCGGGTGGGTTCCCGCCGGAGGCACCGCGCTTGTCCGTGCTGGAACCGGCCTGCGGCTCGGCCAACGATTACCGCGGCCTGGTGGGCTGCGGCTTAGACGGCTTGGTGGATTACACCGGATTTGATCTCTGTTCGCGGAACGTCGAGAATGCCCGCGCGCTTTTTCCAGCCGCGCGGTTTCAGGCCGGGAACGTGTTCGAGATCCCCGCCGCCGAGGGCGCGTTTGACCTCTGTTTTGCCCATGACCTATTCGAACATCTCTCGATGGAAGGCCTGGAGGCGGCAGTGGCCGAGCTCTGCCGCGTCACGCGGCAGGGCATCAGCATTGGCTTTTTCAACATGGATGAGATTCCGGATCACGAGGTGCGCCCGGTCGAGGAATACCACTGGAACCGGTTGAGCATGGGGCGCGTCCGGGCGTTGTTTGCCCGGCAGGGATTCGCGGCGCAAGTGATCCACATTGGGACCTTCCTCCGCGAGCAATTCGGCGGTGAGGACACACACAACCCGAATGCTTACACCTTTTATTTGACGCGCAGCGCGAGGTAATAACCGGCCAGCCGGACATATTTCTTCGCGTAGGCCTGGAGGCCGGCCCGCTCGTCGCCAGTCAGCGGGCGCACCACCTTAGCGGGTGAGCCCAGGACTAAGGAGCCGGGGGGAATCTTCGTGCCCTGGGTGATGAGCGAGCACGCCCCGATGAGGCATTGCTCGCCGATCACCGCGCCATCGAGCAGGGTTGAGCCCATGCCGACCAGCACCTCGTTCCCCACAGAGCAGGCGTGCAGGATGGCCCGATGGCCGACCGTGACATAATTGCCAACCACGCAGGGAAAAGCGTCCGCGACATGCAGGACCACGCCGTCCTGGAGGTTGCTGTGATGCCCGACCACGATGGCGTTGATGTCCGCGCGCAGGACCGCATTGGGCCAGACGCTCGAGGCGTCGCCCAGGGTTACGTCCCCAACCAGCACGGCCCCGGGCGCGAGGTAAACTCCGGCGCCGAACTTGGGCTCGCGCGTGAGATGCTCATCGAGCTGTTGTTGCAGGTCATACATGGGGTGAATGTGGCCTGTTTGAGACTCGGTTTCAAATGCGATCCTTCTCCCGCGAGTCGGCCGGGGCATGGAGGTGCGCCGGCCGCCGTTGCTTTTGCTTGGGGAAGGGCTATCTTCGGCGCCTATGAATAAAACCGAGAGACCGCCGGGTGACCCTGAATTGAGTCGGCGGATACGGGACCTGATCGCCTACAAGGGAGGTGGGTTTAACGAGGAAAGCGTGGCCGATATCATCGAGAATGCGCTAAAGATGCTCAAGGACGTGGAAGACACCGGGGACGTGCGGGTCATCCAGACCACAGTGAGGGAGTTACGCTATGCCTTCCGGATGTTCGCTCCTTACGGCGCCAGGCGGAAGGTGACCATCTTCGGCTCGGCCCGCACGCAGGCCTCACGCCCGGAGTACCAGCAGGCGGTCGATTTCGGACGGAAAATCACTGAGGCGGGGTTCATGGTGATTACGGGCGCTGGCGGCGGCATCATGCAGGCGGGGCATGAAGGGGCGGGACCGGAGATGAGTTTCGGTGCCAACATCCGCTTGCCCTGGGAGCAGGCGGCCAACCCCGTCATCCGCGAAGACAAGAAGTTGGTAACGCTCAAATATTTCTTCACCCGCAAGCTGATCTTCATCCGGCATTCGGATGCCATTGCGCTCTTCCCGGGCGGGTTCGGGACAATGGACGAGGGCTATGAGGCCCTGACCTTGATGCAAACGGGGAAGAGCCAGTTGATGCCGCTGGTGCTGCTCGATCGACGCGGGGGCACCTTCTGGAAGACCTGGGACAAGCACATCAAAGAACACCTGTTGCGCGACGGATTGATTTCAGAGGAGGACCTGACGCTCTACAAAATCACGGACGATCCGGATGAGGCGGTGCGGATCATCACCCGCTTCTACCGCAATTTTCACTCCACCCGGTTCGTGAAAGACCTATTTGTCATCCGGCTGCGAAACGCCCCCAGCGAATCGTCCATCCGGGCGATGAACGAGGATTATGCCGACATCATAGATGGGCAGGAGATCCGGGTCGCCGGGGCCACGCCCGACGAGGTGGCGGACGGCGACCTGGTGGAGTTGCCGCGTATCACCTTCGGTTTCAACCGCCACGATTATGGGCGGCTCAGACAGCTCATCGATACGTTAAATGGGCTATGAACCGCCGCCTCAGAGTTTCTTGAGGCGTAGGTTCTTAACCTGGGCCATCATCGGGGGGCCGGCGTGAAGTTGGAGGGCCAGGATGCCGCTCAAAGCGCGCTTGGCCTCGCATTCATCGGTGATATCCACCGTGGGTTTGCCGTTGACGAATTGCTGAAGGTGGTTGCCGCGGGCGATGATCACATAATCATTCCATTGCCCTTTTTTGACCGAAGCCTCGATTTCGGCGGCGGTGCCCACCGAGCCAATCACCTGTTTCTTGTCGTCCTTGGTCCAGAGAACTTTTTCGCCGCGCAAGGCCATGATCCCCCGGAAACGCTCTTCGTAGAGGATGCCGGTGTAGCTCGGGCCAGCCTCCATGTCCGCCTGGTAGCCCCCGACCACCCATTGGCGAGGATCGGTGACCTTGCTGCGGTATTGAATGCCGGAGTTGGCGAAACCTTTGGCGTCCCCGGGCACTAGCTTGAACGAGCAGCGTAGTTCGAAATCGGCCACCGTCCCGTTGGTCCAGATCAGAAAGGTGTTACCGGGTGCCGGGTTCTCGGCGGTGGTTTGGCCGGTGATGGCCCCGTCCTTGACGGACCAGAGTTTGGGATTGCCTTCCCAACCCGCCAGGTCTTGGCCGTTAAAAATGGATTGAAACCCGGCCTCGCTGGTGTCATCCAGGAGCGTTCGTTCGCTGTTGCCCGTCTTGGTCTGGCCCAGCACGCCGGCGGGTTGGGCCAACAACGCCAAGGCCAACCCCGCTGCTGCCAGGGTGGGAGGGATCTGGTGGAAGACGGCCGACGGGGCAAAAGTGCGGATTCCAAGTTTCTTCATGGCGAAAAACTAGCCGATTGGCTGGGGCTGTCAACTACGGAGGATCGCCAGGGTTTTCTCGGCCATGCGCCGAGCGCTAAACTCCTGGAACACGGCTTGCCGCCCCTGGTGGCCCAATGACCGGGCCCGCTCCGGATCCAGCAGGAGTCCTTCGATGGCGTGCGCCAGGGCTTGGGCTCCGGTGTCGGCACTCAGCACGCCGCCACCGGTGGCGGCGAGCACCTCCGGAAAGGCAGCGCAGGGAGGCTGAGCGAGCGGTACGCCCGCGGCGAGCGCCTCGATCAGATAGAGCCCGAAGGCCTCCCCGTAACGGGCAGGGACCGAAAACACCGAAAGCGACTGGAGGAAAGCGACTTTCCGAGTCCGGTCCAGGTTGGGGCAAAACTCGACGTCGCTGTCCAGTCCTGCCGTTTGCAAGCGATCGCGCAGGCTCGCCACGAGCGGTTGGTCCGTCGGACCGCAACTGCCGCCCACCCGCAGTTTAAGGCCGGGGATGCTGCCCGTTTGGCGCAGCATCAGATAGGCCTCCACCAAGGTGTCCAATCCCTTGTCCCGGCACATCCGGGCGAAGAAACCGAGCGTGGGAGGGCCTGGCTTTGGGGGCGCGAGGGTGGTGGGTGGGGGATATCCCTCGAGGCTGATTCCAACCGGGAGGACATGCACCCGCTCCGAGCGGAGGCCCAGGCGCGCGGTCATGAGCTGCGCGTAGTACCGGCTGGGTGAGAGGAACAGGTCGACTTCGGCGGCGCGTTCGGCGGCCACCTTCCAGCTTGGCCCTCGGTGCGACTCGGGGAGGGCGTCCAGGAAGCTGTCCTCGCCCGCCAGCAGGCACACCACCCGGGTGTGCAGCTCGGACTTGATCCGGCGGGCCATGCCGAGGAGCAGGGCATTGGACAGGAAGATGACGTCCGGCTGGACATGGGCTTTTAGCCAAACCAGCAGGTCGTCCAGATCCCGCCGCTGCCGCCCCTCCTCGCCCTGGAGCATCGATAGGGCCAGATCGCCGACATCCGACGCGCGGGTCTTGGCGGCCCGGCCGGCGGCCCACTTGAGCACTCGGGGGGAGGATAGGATCTGGCGCAGCCATTGGGGCGCACCGGCGAAGAGGCTCGATTTCTGGTCCAGGTAGACGTTGATGCCGCTGTAGAAGATCGGCGTCCCCGCGCTCTGGTCAGGCTCGTCGAGGGTTAACGGAAGATAAAGCGGCGCCATGAGCGCCTCGTGGCCCAGGTCGCGCAAGGCCTTGACCAGGGTATTGTCGCGGAAGCAATTCCCGCAGTACATTGCCCCCGCTCCCGGACTCAAGAATACGGCGCGCATGCAGAAGCGATTCTAGGAGCGATCCCCCATCGGCAACCTGGAATTCTCGGGCCGGCTCATGGAGTTTTCTCCGCGCCGAAAGCGTACACGCTTCCGTCATTGCATCCGATGACGATTTTACCCTCGGCGACCGCGGGCGAGCTCTCGATGGGCTGGCCGAGGTCGAACCGCCAGGCCTCCTTGCCCTCGGCGAGGGAGACCACATAGAGGCGGCCATCGTGCGAGCCAACCACCACTTGGTCGCCGCAGACCGCGGGGGAGCTGTCCACTTTACCGCGGGTGGGGAAGGCCCAGAGCGGTTCGCCGCTTTCACGCCGCAGGCAATGCAGCAGCTTGTCCTGCCCCCCGAAAACGACGCGGTCCGCGGTTACTGCCGGGGTTGAGAAATAGGGGAAGCTCCGGTCGTGAAACTTCCAGGCGTTGGTGCCCAGCTTGAGATCGATGCAAAGGAACGTGTTCTCGTACTGGCCGAAATAGGCCCGCCCGCCGATGAGGGCCACCGAGCCCGCGATATAAGCCCCAGCCTCGATCTCTTTGATCGGCTTGCCGTCACGCAAGCCGATGACGTGAAGGAGGCCATCGCAGCCGCCAAAGGCAGTCTCGCCATCGGCGACGGCCGGGGCGCCATTGATGTAGTTACCCGTCTCGTAGGTCCAGACCGCCTTGCCGGTCACCGCGTCGATGCAGTGCAGCTTAAAATCGTAGCTGCCCACGAGAATGCGGGTCGAGCCGTCTAATCGGATGTAATTGGGCGCGCCGGGGATCTTGTCGCCCGTCTCGTATTTCCAGAGGAGCTTGCCGGAGGCGGCGTCCAGGGCGTAGAGCGAGCCGTCATCCGAGCCGGCGAAAACCCGCCCCTCGATCGCCAGCGGGGCAGATTCCACCCCACCGCCGGTCTTGAACTCCCAGATCTTATGGCCGTCGGCCAGATTCAAGGCATAGACATTGGCGTCATCGGAGCCGACGAACACCCGGTTGGCCGCGACGGCAGGGGAGGACTTCACCGGCCCCCCGGTCTTGAAAGACCAGATCGGCCCCATTTTGGCCGGAAGTTTGCCCTCCGCCACCCCGGTCAGACCCGGCGCGCCGTGGAACATGGGCCAATCCGCCGCGCGACCCAGGCCGCCGAGACCGACCATCAACAGGATAAAACAGGCCGCTTTCATGAACGCATCATCGCCCTCATCATCGGCGATGGACGAGCGGATTTCAAACCGCAAATGGCCTGGAGCGCGGCTTTCGGAGTGGCCCGAGGGTCCGGAAACCTGTTGTGACGCGAGTGTCAACAGACTGTGACCAGATTGTGAACAAGTTTTGGCCCAAAGTCCTTGCGGTTCGCCTAGGTGGTTGGCTATGGTTTGCGGTCGAACTGTTGCCCGACAAGGGTTTTGAATCGTGCTGCCGAATGCCCCCTCGGCACCTGAATCGGCATGGTTTGGAACCGAGAACGAAATTAACGAAAACTATGAAAAGACTCCTTCTGACTGCCGTGCTAGCGGCTTTGGCCACCGTGGCCGTGCGCGCCGACCTGATCTGGTACGAACCGTTTAACTACGCCAACGGATGTATTGAAACCAACTCCGGTGGGTTGTGGATTTGCCACAGTCCGGCGACGCCCCTTAAGGACTCGCTCGTTAGCAACAATAAGCTCCAGGTTTCCTATACGGGCAGCCCAAGCGGCAGGCAGGATGACATCCATCGGTTTTTCCCCGCCGCCTACACGAATGCCGGTCCGATTGTCGTGGACGCCAGCTTTACCGTGAATTGCTCCAGCCCGCCGACGACCGCGACGGCGTATTTTGCCCACTTTTACGTCAACTCGACCACCTTTCATGGGCGCTTGTTTGCTTTAGCGGGAAGCACCGCCGGGACTTGGAGATTGGGTATCGCCGGGGCTGCCGCTGCCTCCAGCAAGGTGTTCCCGGTGGATCTGGCGACCAACGTGGATTACCAAGTGGTCGTGCAATGGGACCCGGTGACCCTCTACGCTGCCACCTTGTGGGTGAACCCGATCTCATCGAGTGATGTTTCGGTGACTTCGAACGATGCCGTCAGCTCCCCTCCGGTCATTCAGGCGTTTGCTTTCCGCCAGGCATCTTCGTTCAACACTACCTTTCTGGTGATCAGCAACCTCGCGACCGCCACCAGCTTCGACGAGGCGGCGACGAATGTCTGGAGCACGAACGCGATTTCACCGGTGATCCTGGCCAGTCCCAAGTCCGCCACTAATTTTGTCGGCAATGCGGCGATCCTCTCCGGGCTCGCGACCGGCCAGGGACTGGGCAGTATGACCTATACTTGGCTCAAGAACGGCAGCCTGCTCTCCAATCCAAACGGCAACACCAATGCCTTCGTCATCAGCAGCGTTGCCACCTCGGACACCGGCAATTATCAATTGGTGGCCACCACACCTTACGGTCTATCCGCGACCAGTTCGGTCGCTTTTCTCTGGGTGACCAATCCGCCGGTGCCGCCTACCATCACGATGAACGCCTCGAACACCACGGTTTATTTCGGGCAGACCGCGACCTTGACTGCTTTAGCGGTCGGCTCGCCGACGATTTCCTATCAGTGGTACTACGCCGGGAGCCAGATCCCTGGCATGACCGACCCCTCCCTCGTTATCGCCAATGTGCAAGCGAACAACGGCACGACGGGCACTTACCGTTGCGACGCCATCAATCCCTACGGAACTACCCCGGGTGCCAATGCGATTCTCTCCGCCATCCCCGTGCCGCTGACCAATATTGCCTACCTGCGCAGTTTGGTGGACCCGGTGTTTCTCCAGATCACGAACACTACGGCGCTTTGGGCGGTAAATGGCACGGTGACCTCATTCAACCCTATGACGGGCAGCCCGAACACGTCCTACACCATCCAGGATGCCACCGGCGGCCTCACGGTGTTTGTACCCGGCGGCGCGGCGACGCTTCCGGAGGCGGGCGCGAACCTTCACGTCATCGGCACGCTCTCCAGTTTCAACGGCTTGATTGAGCTTAATGTGAACGGGAATGATGCCGCTCAAGGGGTTCTGACCAACAGTGTCGCCAACCTCCAACCGCCTGGCATCGTCCTGCCGCTCAACTTCACCAACGGCTTGGCGGTCGGCGGGGTGGCCAATGCCTTCCGCCTCTACGACGGGTCGGTCGTCACCTTCACCAATGTTTACTTCCCCGCCGGTTTCACCGGCGGCCTGTTCACCGCTGGTTCGACCTACCTGATGACAAATACCGCGGGCGAGGCGTTCAAGTTCTTCATGAATGCTGCCACCACGAACCTCAATGGCAATCCCATCCCGCAGCACGCCTGGATCGTGCGTGGCCCGCTAGGCTTCTATCTCGGCGCGACGGTTGCCGACCGCAGTGCCGGTTACGAACTGGACCCGACGCGCATTGACGACGTGGTCAGCACCGATCCGGCGCCGGTCACCTCGGCCATCAACGAGGTGAGTGGCCATTCGCTTCTGAGTTGGGTGGCCCAGCCCTTCATGTCCTACACCGTTCTGGCCGCCACCAATGTGAGCGGACCTTACGTGGTGTTAGCCTCCGGACTGACTTTCAACACGACCGCCGGCCAATACACGGATACCAATGCCGTTCCCGCGACCCGATTCTACAAGATCGCCAGCCCGTAATCTGCGGGTCGCCCGAGGCCTTTCCAAGGAAGGCCCCAACCGCAGTTGGGGCCTTCCTGTTTTGATAAAACCCGGCTCTCATCTACGTCCTTCTATTCCTTGCTTTTTGTTTCCCAGGGAAATACCCTGAGCCAGTTGTTCTGTATGTGGCTATCTCTCATGAAATCTCGTAATCTCGCCCCGGTTCAACCCGGTCGTCAGCCGACGTTCCGGCGGGCCCACTGGGCTTTTACGTTGATCGAACTGCTTGTGGTTATCGCGATCATTGCGATTCTCGCCGCGATGCTCCTGCCGGCTTTGGCGCGGGCCAAGGCGGCGGCGCAGCGCACCAACTGTATTTCCAACCTCAAGCAGTGGGGCTTGGCCATGCATATTTATGCCAACGACAACCAGGATGGCCTCCCGCGTGACGGGATGGGACAAAACGGTAATTACCCCGGTAATGTATCTAACGGCGAGCAGACCGGAACTCACGCGGACATGCATGCCTGGTTTAATCTCCTGCCCCAGTTGGTCGCGGACCGGAGCCTCAACGACTATTGGAATGATCCGGGCGGCAATATGGCGGCCAAACTGCCCTTCCCTGGAGGCAAAGGCAAGATCTGGCATTGCCCCACTGCCAGCATGACCCCAGAGGATGTCAGTACCGTCGGCGGGGGTGCCGAAGGCTTCTTCAGTTACGATATGAACATCGATTTGAAGAAGGCCACCGATACCGGTAATCTGGATTACCCTAGAATGCCGAAGATGGTCGGCTTTCAAAGACCCGTTGCCACCGTGATGCTCTTTGATTGCGTGTTCAACCCACGCACCGAGATCGTCAACGGCTCGCCCCAGTACAACTCGGTCAATCCTGCCAACCGCTGGCGTAGTTTTGCCGCCCGTCACAAGAATGGGGGCGTGCTCAATTTCCTGGATGGCCACGCCCGGTATTACACCGACAAATACGTGACCAACAACGCCGGCACTTATGAGCCGTTGCTTTCCGATATCATTTGGAACGCGCCCTATCGCTCTGCGAATCCGTGAGCCACGCTGTCTTCCTCGATCGCGACGGGACGATTATTGAAGAGACACACTACCTGCACCGGCCCGAGCAGGTAGTGATTTTTCCCGGAGCGGCGGCAGCCCTGCGCCGCTTGCAGGACGCCGGTTTCCGGCTGATCGTCGTTTCCAACCAATCGGGCGTCGGCCGCGGCTATTTCAGCCTCGCCGACGTTGAACTCGTGCATCGGCATCTCAGCGGCGAATTGGGCCGCGCGGGAGTGCGACTCGACGCCATCTACTTCGCCCCGGAAGCCCCCGACCAACCCAGCCGGGGACGCAAGCCTTCGCCCCAGTTCGTATTCGACGCTCGGGACCAGTTTGGTCTCGATCTGAGCGCTTGCTTCATGGTGGGGGACAAATTGATTGACCTGGAGTGCGGTTGGAACGCTGGGCTCAGAAAGTGCCTGCTGGTGCGCACGGGTTACGGCACCCAGGTCGAGACGGCGGCGCCCGAGGCGCTCCGTTCGGCGGTGATCGTGGACGGTTTGCCCGGGGCGGCCGATTGGATACTGAGTACGACCCATCCGGGCAGCAATTCTCATTTTGAGACGAAACCGGAGCGGGCTCCGGGAGCCGGAGGGGAGGTGGGGACGGGTGTTACCAAATCGCCATGATTGTCACCCAATCGTAACTGTACATTGGGACCCGTACTAGC
>Ga0316220_1001133_pt1 | contig 31076 bp, 19 predicted proteins | sample TBH18005metaG_FD_203632 | JGI IMG/M metagenome (GOLD analysis project Ga0316220, IMG submission 203632) | Freshwater microbial communities from Trout Bog Lake, Wisconsin, USA - TBH18005 | ecosystem: Environmental > Aquatic > Freshwater > Lake > Hypolimnion/Profundal zone | place: USA: Wisconsin...
GACGAAGTCGTCCTGGCCAAAGAGCACGACGGCGAGAGCTACCTGATCGCGGTGGACGCCGCCACGGGCGCCACCCGGTGGCAAACGCCGCGGAAAACCGAGGAGACGGCCTACGCCACGCCCTGCGTTTACGAGCCGAAGGAGGGCCCGGCGGCCCTGGTTTTCGCCAGCCATGCGCACGGGATCTCGGGCATCAATCCGGCAAACGGGAAAGTGCTGTGGGAGTTAACCAGCGCTTTCGACAAGCGGGTCGTCTGTTCCCCGATCATTGCGGCGGGGTTGGTGGTGGCGGCTTGCGGCAGCGGAGCCGGCGGGAATTTCGTGGTTGCCGTTCGCCCCGGGGAGGCCGCCTCCGGCCGCCCGGCCGCCTTGGCCTACACCGTCCGCCGTGCCGCCCCTTATGTCCCCACCAGCCTGTGCCTGGGTGACCTGCTGTTCCTGTGGGGCGATGATGGGGCGGTGAGTTGCGTGCAGGCGGCCACGGGGGACCTCAAATGGCAGGAACGGGTCGGCAAGCACTTTTACAGCTCGCCAGTCTGCGTGGATGGCCGCTTGTTTTGTGTTTCAACGACGGGCGACGTCGTGGTGGTGCGGGCGGGCGACCATTTTGAACTGCTCGCCACCAATGCGCTGGGGGAACCGGCCCACAGCACGCCCGCGGTCGCCGCCGGCCGGATGTTCATTCACACCACGCGGCACTTGATCAGCATCGGCGGCGCTCGGACCACGCCGGCGGAGTAGCCGGGGGGGGCCGGCGCAGACGCCGTGAGCGCGTCGTTTAGGCGGACAGTTCCATTAAACCCAGGCCAATATGCATGCCATCACTCAAGCAAACCGCGCGGCAACACGCGGAGCGCGGGATTTCGCGCAGCTTTGTTTTGGTGGATGAAGACGCTGCCGTGCCGAACCCCATTCTCGGCTTCTTCTTGCTCAACATCTGCCCGATAGAATCCGAATCGCTGGCGCCGGAAGAGGCGAAGTAACCAACCCCTGCCTTTAGCCAACCCGGAAGGGGTTGTGTTCGCTCCGGCGCGGAGACGTGACGCGGGAGGACCTCGACGGCTCAAACGTCCCACCGGGCCTCAACGCGGTCCGATAACAAACTGAAGGGCCAGATCACGAAGCCCGCCCAGTCATTTTGAGCGATCAAGCTGAGGGTCCTTTCCTTTTTCCAACCACGCTTTGAAGCCGGGGTCCGCGTACAACCGCTGCGCCAGCAAGGCGTAGCCCTGGGTGAGCGGGTGGCTGGCATCGGCGTAGAGGGCGCTGGGCAGGGTGTCCGGGGCCAGGTGCGGGACCCGGTTTTGCTCGAGCCAGGCCACGATCCCGTCGCGGACTTTCCGATAAGCGGGCCGGTTGTCCTCGACCAGCATATGCTCGTTGAAGGGGCCGAGCACGACCAGGACGTCGTTGCCGCGCGCGCGCAGGTCCTCGACGACCAGACGGAACGCCTGCCACTGAAGGGAAGCATCGAGGTCCACCCACTCGAAGCGCGTCGGGGTGTGGTCCTCGGACCAGGGTTTGTGCCGGGGACTGGCGGGTCCGCGCTGCGGGTCATCCCGGGGGGCCGACGGGACGGCCAGGGTGATTTGCGCCAGCGGGTTTTTCCACGATCGGGGGTAATGCGCGGGCGTGCCGCCGTCGTCCTCGAGGGTCCAGCCGAGGATGCTCTTCTGTCCGAAATAGGCTTGCTGCAAGTGGACCACCCAGGCCAGGAACCCGATCTGGCGCTGGGCCAGCGCGCTCAAGCGCTCGTTGGCCTCGGCGCGGTAGCAGGGGATCTGCGGGAAGAACTGGGGCACCAGCCGGGAATGGTTGAACTGGTCCTCCTTGGCCGCGCTCAGGTCCACCTTGGGGCTGGTTTGCCACAGGACGTTGCACTGGAGGATCACCTGGCGATTCCGCAAGGCGCCGCCGTAGTAGTGAAAGAGCCCCTGCTCAGCCAGCGGGAACAGCCCATTGACACCGCCGTTGATGAACCGGCTCCCGCCGCCGGTCTCCTGGTTCAGGAAATGCGATAACGTACCGTCGGGCGCAACGTATTCGCCCCACACCACCGAATCGCCGAGCAGGACGACCTGGCGCGCGTCAGTCACCTGGCGCAACCGCCGCCCATAGAGCCAGTAATCGTTGCTGAGTGGATACGGAATCCGGTAGTCCGCCCCGGTGTCGAAGCGCTCGAGGCGCTCCCAGATCGTGGGTGTCAGCGCCACGATCAGGGCGAGGAGACCGAAGGCGATGAGCCATTGCCGCGCGTCCAGGCGGACCTCGTTGACGCCGAAAGGGATCTCGGGTGACGTGGTCGTCCCCGTGCTGCCGGGCTGGGGAGCCGGGACCGCGGTGGGGGTTTGAGAGCTGGGTTGCATGGCGGGCCTTAGAATTGGAAATAAATAAACGCCCCGCCCCCTGAGGAACAGAGACAGAGATAGACGATCATCAGGACCGCCAGGCCGACGCGCGCAAAGCCCGTGGCCAGCCAGGATCGCAGCCGGGACTCGTAGAGAAGCTCGTAGGCCCAGACGAGGGCGACCAGCACGACCATGAGGCCGGGGATTTCGGGGTTCTGCCACGCCGCGCTGAAGATGCGCCGGACGATGAGCAGGGCGTCGGTGAGGGTGCCGGCCCGGAAGAAGATCCAGGTGAACGAAACGAATAGGAAGACCCCGGCCTGTTTGAGCTGCTTCGGGACGCGGTCGCGATAGACCGCCGAGCGTTCGAGTTCGCGTGTGACGAGCACCCCCAGGCCGTGGAGCGCGCCCCAGATCATGAAGGTCCAGGCGGCCCCATGCCAAATCCCCGAGATGAAGAAGGTGAGGAAGAGGTTGCGGTAGGTGCTGAACTTCCCGCCCCGGTTGCCACCCAGGGGGATGTAGACATAATCGCGGAACCAGCTCGAGAGGCTGATGTGCCAGCGCGACCAGAATTCGCCCAGGCCCGTCGCCAGGTAGGGATTGTTGAAGTTCAGGATCAGGTTAAACCCCATCAATTTGGCGACCCCGCGGGCCATATCGGTATAGCCGCTGAAATCGAAGAAGATCTGCCAGCCGAAGGCGAAGGTGGCGAGCAGGAGGGCGGGTGCGCCCTGGGCCTGGGGATTGTCATAGACCCGCTCGACATAGAACGAGAGGTAATTGGCCAGCGCGAGTTTCTTGAACAGGCCGACCAGGAAGAGCGAGGCGCCGTCGGTGAAGTTCTGGAGGCGGATGGGGGGGAACTGATTGAACTGTGGGAGCAGGTGGCGAGCCCGCTCGATGGGTCCGGCCATGAGCTGCGGGAAGAAGCAGACAAAGGTGGCGAAGCGGAGGAAATTCCGCTCGCGATAGACCTTGCCCAGGTAGAAGTCGATCGTGTAACTGAGCGACTGAAAGGTGAAGAACGAGATGCCCACCGGGAGGAGATACTGGAACCCGAAGGGCATGAGGGTGGAAGGATCGGCGAGCTTCAGCGGGACGTGTACCCAGGCGCCGAGGGCGTTGAGGTTTTCCACGGCGAAGCGGGCGTATTTGAAGAAGAGGAGCAGGGCGAGGTTGTTGACCAGGCTGATGAGCAACCAGATGCGCCGGCTGCTATAGAGCGCGCCCAGCGCCATGAGCGCGAGGATGGCGCCGAAGCCGACGGCGCTGGGCCGGAGCGTTTTCGGGCCGGCGCCGGCGAGCGCGAGGACGCCCAGGGCGGCGAGGCCCGCCCCCAGAAACGCGGCCTTGAGCACCCGGTCATCAAACCGCAGCCCGGTGAGGCGTCCGCGGACGTCCACCTTCTGGCCCGCACGCGGGCAATGGTCCATGAGGGCGACCAGGCCGAAATCCAGCAGGGTGGAGTACATCACCAGCAGGAGGTAATAGGGATTCCACCAGCCGTAGAAGAAGTAGGAGGCGAGGGTCAGCCACGGCAGCCAGAGCCGGGTCCGGCGCAGGGCGAAGAAGACCGGCAGGACGATCGCCAGGAAGACCAGGAAAGGCCAGGTGTGAAAGAGCATATCAGCGAGGCAGCCGGCGGCTGCGGGCCAAGACGCACTGGGCGGTCACCGGCTTCACTGGGTGGCCTTGGGGGTCAGGGCGCGGAGTTCCTCGGGCGTGGCCCGGCGCACACACCGGAACCCGCAGTAGTCGGTCGAGAAACAGGCGTCGGTGTCGCCGGTGCGTTCTCCCTGGCGGAGCGAGACGCGGCACTGGTCGGCGCTGGATTTCCAGCTTCCGCCGCGGATCACCCGTTTCACATCCTTGCCGGGATTGGGCGGCCCGGCGGGGTCCACCGCCGGGCTTCGCCGGTAATAATCCGGGCTATAAACGTCCTCACACCATTCGGAGACGTTCCCGTAGAGGTCGTAGAGCCCGAAACCGTTCGGCTTCTTTTGCCCGGCCGGATGGGTCTTCTGCCCGGCGTTGTCCGCGAACCATCCGTATTGGCGCAACTTGTCGGCCTGGCCGAAGTCATAGGGCGAGTCCGTGCCCGCGCGGCAGGCGTATTCCCATTCGGCCTCAGTGGGCAACCGGTAGCCGTTGGCGGCCGCATCGCAATCCCAATCCACGGTCTTTTCGTTGTAACACGGTTTGAGGCCTTCCAGCAGCGAGCGTTCGTTGCAGTAGCGCTTGGCGTCACGCCAGCGCACCCGCTCGACCGGCAGCTTCGGGTTCTCTTGCCAATGCGACGGGTTGGGCAACTGGACCTTGGCGAAGAGGTCCTGGGTCACCTCGAACTTGTCCATGAGAAACGGACTGACCTTCACGCGGTGCGCCGGCGCCTCGTCGGGCTCGCCCCGGTCACTGCCCATGACGAACTCGCCGCCCGGCAGCGACACCATCGGGACGCCGGATTGGGTGACGACCTCGCGGGGCGCGCCACCGGCCGGGGCGGGAGCCGCCGCCGGGTTGGGCGAGCCGGCGGGCGGAGCCTCAGGGCCGGCCCGGTTACAAGCCGTCCACAACGCCGCCACCGCCACCAGCGTAAACAAACGTAACGTCTTCATTCAGTGTCACGCCGATTCTAGTGGGGATCTTTCAGAGTTCAAGCGCGCTGCCAGGGTTCCGGTCTTGTGATCGCCGTCCAGGCCCGGGAGAGCCCGGTCGGTTTTCAGCGTGTGGCTGGCCGAGAACGCAGGGGGTTTTCGGCGAGATCAGGCGGAGTGGATCCGAGAGGGGACCTGGACCCCAGTAGGTGTATTCAACCGACGTTCCGGCCTCTGGCCGTTCGCGCTCGCGCCATCCATGGCCGCCCAATGACGCGCAAGTGATGAACCAGGACAGCGACACGGCGGGTGGATGCTCGTGGCGATTTTGCTTGCCACGGGCGGCCCTGTTCATTAGAATGATTGAACAGATTTCAGTCTGGAATTATAGGGAAAAATTATGAAAAGTCGCGTTGCTTATGTCGCCGTCATAGCCTCAATCCTCTTCGTGTTGTCCGCGGCCGCACAAATCACGGTGTCGTTGCCGGGCCGGACGCTCAACAAGCTGGTGCCCGACTACGCCCGGCCGCGGGTTTACGGGTTGAACGCCGCCAACGGATCCGTGCCGGGCACGGTCCTGGCCCTGAACGCCACCAACGGCGGCATCCTCGCCGAAATTCCGGTGGGGCTGAACCCGACCGACATGGCCATGACACCCGCGGGGGATGCGCTGTACGTGATCAACACCGGTGGCAGGACCATTTCCAAGGTGGACCTCGCCTCGTTCAGTGTGGTGGCCGACGTCCCGATCACCACGCCGAACACCTACAGCCTGGCCAATGCGCTGCACGTTGGGGTCGGCACCGGCAACGTGGTCTACTTTACGGACGGCGCCTGGGCGCCGAACGTATACGTGTTTGACTACGCGGGGGGCAGCAACCTGTCTTCTTACAACGACGGTAACGGTGTTGGGGGGATGGTGCTGACGCACTCGGGCCGAACGATGTACACCTGGATGCAATATGGCTGGAGCGCCGGCCTGGCTAACTCCTACATCCGTCGCGTGGACGCGCAGAATAACGCGCTCAACGGCCTCGAAACGGGCCCCAGCGAGGCGCGCGACCCTATCGACAGTCCCATCATGCTGGATGCCCCGGAGTTGCGGGTCTTCAACAAACAACAGGTGGTCTCCGCCACCAATGTCTCGGTCCTGCTGACGCAGTTTGCGGAGAACGTCTACGCCATTTCTTACGACGGTTCGCTGGCGTTTGGCCCCACCAAGGTATTCAACGCCTATAGCGGGGCGTTGATGACGAACTTCAGCTTTTCCTCGACCGTGCAGGCAGTGTCCGGTGACCAAAAGCAGTTGTTCCGGTGGAATGCGTCCGCGACGAATCTCGTCGTCTTCGATATGGGTCCGTTGGGAACGGTGACCGCGCCGGCGGTAACGCCGACGCCGGCGGACGGCGCCGCGGTGGCGGTGGCGCCCGCGAACCTCTCGTGGAGCGGTTCGCCCATCGCCCTGGCCTATGACGTCTATTTCGGCACCGACCCGGTAGCGGTCGCCGCCGCCACCCCGACCTCACCCCAATACCTGGGCCGGGTGGCCAATCCCACTCTCGGCCTCGGGCTGTCGCTCCTTCCCACCACACCCTACTACTGGCGGGTGGACATCATCGGTTTTTCCTCGACGAGCCCCGGTCCGGTGTGGTCGTTCACCGTCTCGCCGTTGTCGGTCACCCCGCAACAGATCGCGGTCAACGCCATTAGCGGGTTCAACCCACCGGCGGCCACCCTGACCTTGAGCAGCGCCGGGGCCCTGGCTTGGACCGCCGCCGTCACCGGCTCCAATTGGCTGAGTCTCAACCCAACCAGCGGGGTCTCGGCGGGGACGGTGACGGTGAACTTCAGCACCGCCGCGCTGGCGGTCGGCACCGCCACGAACAATATCGAGATCACCGTCGGCGCTTTGAAAATCGAGGTGCCGGTCGTGGTGACCATCAAGGGCCTGAACATTACCAAGATGATCGTCGACCGCCAGCAGCCATTTATCTACGCGCTGCAACCCCCGACGCTCACCGGCCAGAACGGGCAACTGCTCTTCATCAGCACCACCAACGGCCTGATCGTGAACACGCTGCCCATCGGGATTAACCCGACGGACGCCTGCGTGAATTACGGCGAGCGCCGGCTGTATATCGCGAGCTGGACGGAAAATGCCGTGTACGTGGTGGACCTGGCGACGCAGACCCTGCTGCCCTCGTTGCACCTGGGCACCGACATCTTCAAGATCAACGCCGGGCGGGCGGGCCGGATCTACACGGAGGGTGAAGATCAATGGGTCGGGTTTGGCATCGTGGACACCGGCACCGGCACCGACGTCTATTCCAGTTCTTACGTTTGGCGGGAGGGCGATGGCGAGGTGGATCCGAGCGGCACCGTGTACTACCACTGCGACAACAATATCTCCAACGCCCATGTGCACAAATGCATGGTCACCAACGACACGCCGGTGGAGGTCGCGGCCAGCGCCCAGCACGCCTATGGGACGCGCAATCTGGTCCTGAGCGGCGATGGCAACCGGCTGTTCTGGAACAGCTACCTGTACGACACGAACCTGAACGAGTTGGGCACTTTCAGCGCCGAGATCTACTCCTGCTCCGGCGATGGCCGCGTGGCTTTCGGCAGCGCTTCGGCCTTCGACTCGACCACCCGCCTGGCGGTGTTCAATCTCCCCGTCTCCACCACCGTCTCCACGGTGGACGGGCAGAACCAGAGGTTCTGGTATTTCAACAGCACGGCGGCGACCATCGGCAGCGTGCCCATGAGCCTGATCCTGTCCCCCAGTATCACCCAGCAACCGGTCACCAACACGCTCGTGATGAATGGGGGTTCGGTTTACCTGAGCACCACGGCCATGGGCATCGCGCCCCTTGCCTACCAGTGGACGTGTTACGGCACCAACGTGGTGGGCGCGACGAATTACTTCCTCTCGATGCCTTCGATCCAGTTGGCCCAGCAAGGGGATTACCGCGTCCTTGTGACCAACCCCAACGGCGCCGTCACCAGCACCCTCGCCCATGTCACCGTGGTGTTCCCGCCCGCCATCGCGGGGCAACTGCAAGGGACCAACGTGCTGGCCGGACAGACCATCAACCTCGCGGTCACTCCCGGTGGAACCCCGCCCTTCGCCTACCGCTGGATTTTTGAGACCAACGTTCTCAGCGGCGCCACCAATGCCGCCCTCACCATTACCAATGCCCAAGCGGTCAACGAAGGCATCTACCGGGTGGTGGTCACCAACATCGCCGGCGCGGTCACCAGCGCGCCCGTCCTGGTCCGCGTGGACCCCTCGGCCCCGGTCATCGTCGCCAATCCCACTTCGCTCGCGCTCGCCGCTTCCGCCACGGCCGTGTTCGGCGTCGCGGCCCTCGGCAGCCAACCACTGGGCTACCAATGGTATTTCAACGGGCTCCCGGTCATCCGTGGCACCGCGGCCCAGCTCACGCTAGCGGCCATCCAGGCGACCAACAACGGGCCGTATCTGGTGGTGGTTTCCAATTCACTGGGCATGGTCACCAGCGCCGTAGCCACCCTCACGGTGAACGGGCAGGCCCCCTACTTCACCACCCAGCCGACCAACGCGGCGGTCGCCGTGGGCAGCAACCGCACCCTTACGGGCCTGGCCGATGGCACCCAGCCCATCGCCTACCAGTGGCAGCGGGGCGGGAATCCGATTTCGGGGGCCACCCAAACTTCCCTGACCCTCACCAACCTGGCCATGGGGGACAGCGGAGCCTATGCGCTCGTCGCCTCGAACGCGGTGGGCATCACGTTCAGCACGCCGGCCCAGATCACCGTTTACCAGGTGCCCACCCTGGTGCAACCCCTGACGAATATCGTGGTCGATTTCACCGGCACGGCCGTGCTCGCGGTCAATGTGCAAGCCAGCCCCGCGCCCGCGTTCGTCTGGCAGTTCAACGGCCAGCCCATCGCCGGCTCCGGACCTTCGCTGGTCCTATCCAACATCCAGCCGGCGCAGTCGGGCTATTACCGCGTCACCATCACGAACCAGTACGGAAGCCTCTCCTCCACCAGCCGGGTCAGCGTCCTCGGTTGGTCGGCCCAGGTTGCTGCGTGGGGGGACAACTCGGGTGGACAAACCAATGTGCCGGCCGGCCTGCGCGATATCGTCGCCATCGCCGGGGGTGATTATCATACGCTGGCCCTGCACCACGACGGCACCCTACTGGCCTGGGGTTACAACGGCGACGGGCAGGCGAACGTGCCGACCAATGCGCAACGCTTTGTGGCGGTGGCTGCGGGGGCCGCGCACAACCTCGCTCTGGTCCAGAACGGTTCGCTGGTGGCCTGGGGCCGAAACGAAGCCAACCAGTGCACGATTCCTGCCGTCACCAGCAACGCGGTGCTCGCGGTAGCAGCCGGCGATGCCCACAGCCTGGCCTTGCTCTCCGCCGGCACCGTCTCCGCCTGGGGGGACAACTCGTTTGGCCAGACCACCATCCCAACCGGCCTCAATGGCGTGCGCGCCATCGCCGCCGGACGCAACCACAACCTGGCCCTCCGCACCAACGGGGCGGTGGTGGCCTGGGGCTTCAACACCTTCGGCCAGGCCACGCCTCCGGCGCTCACCAATGCCGCCGCCATCGCGGCTGGCTACCTGCACAGCGTGGCCCTCCTCTCCAACGGCACCGTTGTGGCCTGGGGCGACAATACCTTCGGCCAAACCAACCAACCGCCGGGCCTCACCAATATCCTCGCGCTCGCGGCGGGCGACTTCCACACTTTGGCCCTGCGCAACGATGGTCGTCTGTTCGCCTGGGGTGACAACACCTACGGCCAATTGGCTTTTCCGGCGACGCTCACCAACGCCACCGCTGTGGCCTGTGGCGACTTCCAGGGGCTTGCCCTGGTCCCGGTTCCTGCCAACCTGCTGATATCTCGGGACTCCGGCCCGATCGTCATCCGCTGGATTGGGCCCGGCATCCTGCAATGGGCACCGACGCCGTCCGGTCCCTACAACGACGTGGCCACCCAGTCCATGCCCTACACGAACCTGGACCTGAGCCTGCCCATGAAGTCCTTCCGCTTGCGGCGCTAAAGCGATCCCGTGGGCGGCCGACCCGGATCCCGGGCGGCCGCTGGGGAGGTGTGGGCCACAATGCGGTTGTGCGCGGGCGGCGAAACCCCTCCCGCGTAGCGGCGCTCGTCAGCGCTCCGATCTCTCCGTCGAAAAACACAGGGTATGCCCCGGTCCGTTCTTGAAGCGATGGTGGGATGCGGCCATCCTTCCAGCCCGTTATCCGAATGCAGACGAACTCTCGATTGGGGATCATTTTTGGCCTGGTGGCGGTGGCGTTTTGGTCCTTCGGCGCGTCCCTGGTGTTCCTGGGCGCGCGCGAGGCGGGCCCGTGGCCGTTTGTGGCGGTCGGGTCGCTGATCGGAGGGGTGCTCCAATTGACCTGCTGGCGGGTTTACCGGGGCGAGTGGCGAAGCGCGCTCCGCTTGCCGTGGCGTCTCTGGGCCGTGCCACTGGTCTGCTTTGTCACTTATGGCCTGGTGTGGCCGTGGGCGCTGGCTACCTCGAATGCCCGGCAGGTCCTGGGCGTGAGCCTCATCAACTACCTCTGGCCGATCCTGACGGTGGTCTTTAGCGTTTGGTGGGTTCCCGGGGTGCGGTTGACGTCGCGGACGGTCCTGGCATTGGGCCTCGCCGTCGCCGGGTTGGCCTTCGCCAATCTCAAGACCATTCGGGAGCTGCTGGCGGCCGGGGCGGTCCAGGAGGATTCCATCCTCCCGCGGATGCTGCCCTACTTCCTGGCCCTGGTGGCGGCAGTGACCTGGGGAGTCTATTCCGCCTTCCTCAGCCGGTGGCGTCAGTGGGCCAAGGGTTACGTGACCAGCCCCATCGGTTTTCTGCTCATCGGCTTGATCGCCTGCCTGGTAGTGGGGCTGACCGGGACCTGGCCCGCCAAAACTTCGGCCACCGCCGTCTGGCTGACCGCGCTCTACGGCATCGGCCCGCTGGCGGCGGGATACCTGTTGTGGGAAATCGCCCTCCCCCGCGCCCGGGTCCAATCCCTGAGCCTGATCGCCGCCGCCACCCCCGTGCTCTCGACCGCCCTGCTGTGCCTCTTCCTGAAGACACTGCCGGGCTGGGAACTCGTGGTGGCGGCCTTGCTGGTCAGCGGCGGGGTGGTGGTGAGTATGCGGGAATGAGGCGCGCCCGTGGGTGGCCACCGGGGAGGCGTGACCGCTCCCGGGAGCCTGGTCCGCCGCGACGGAGGGAGAAATCTCCACCCGGGAGGTTGACGGGCCTGCCTGCTTTGGGCCAACCTCTGAGTTGTCATGAAGCTAACGCCCCATTTCGGTCCGCAACCCCTCGATTTCGGGCGCTGGTCTGATTGTCGGGGGTTGCCGGCGCCTGGCGTATGAACGCAGTCCCGCAACCTGGCCCCAAGGCACCGGGGGGTTTCCGCGTCTTGCACACGGCGGATTGGCACCTGGGGAAGCTGTTGGGGGAGCGCTCCCGCGCGGAAGAGCATCGGCGGTTGCTGGCGTTCCTCCTCGAGCGCGTCGCGGCGCTGTCGGTGGATGCGCTGGTGATCGCCGGCGACCTGTTCGACTCGGCCAACCCGCCCCAAAGCGCGGTGGCGCAATACTACGATTTTCTCTCGACGCTCTTCCGCCAGGGCGGGTGCTCGGTGGTGGTGGTGGCGGGCAATCACGATTCCCCCGCGCACCTCGAGGCCCCGCGCCAGGTCTTGCGCGCCTTACGCGCGCATGTGGTGGGCGTGATGCCCAACCCGCTCGAGGGCGGCCTGATCCCGCTGCCCTCGGCCGAAGCCCCGCGGTTGGTGGTGGCGGCCGTGCCGTTCCTGCGCGACCGCGACCTGCGCCAGGGCGAAGCGGGTCAGGGCACGGCGGCGATCCAGCGGGAGTTGGTTCAGGGCATCCAGCGGCGTTATGCCGAAGCGGCTGAGGCCTGCCGGCCTTGGGGCGCGCGCGGCCTCCCCCTGCTGGCAACCGGTCACCTCACCGTGCTGGGGGCCGTGACGTCCGAGAGTGAACGCGAGATCCACATCGGCGGCCAGGGTGCGGTGGCGGCGGATTGCTTTCCCGAGGCTTTCGCTTACGTCGCCCTGGGTCACCTGCACCGGCCCCAGCGCGTGGGCCGGCGCGAGCACATTCGCTACGCGGGCTCGCCGATCGAGCTGAGCTTCAGCGAGGCGGGCGACGCCAAGGAATTGCGGTTGCTGGACTTCGACGAGGGCCGGCTGATCTCGCAAGCGCCGTTGCCGGTTCCCCGATTCCGGGCGCTGGCGCAGGTGAACACGACCCCCGGTGCCATCGAGACCGACCTGCGGCGGTTCGAGCCGCCGCCGGGCGAACTGCCCGCGTGGGTCGAGGTGGTGGTGAACGATCCCCCGCCTGGCGAGAATGTTTATGACCGTGTGCAACGCCTCGTTGAGGGCCGCGACTTCGAGGTCATCCGCGTGGTGGGCCGGCGGGGTACGCCGCTGGCGGGGATGAGCGCCCCGGCGGGGACCGAGGCCGAGGACCTGGGGGTGCTGCTGGGGAACCCGTCGAGCATCTTCGCGCGCCGGCTCGCCGCCGAGGCCGGGCTTTCCGAATCGGAACGCGCGGCCCTCAACGGCGCCTTCCGGGAATTGCTCAGCCTCCACGACGAACGGGCCAGAGAGGGGGAGACCAGCGCGTGAAGATCCTGCGGATCCGGCTGCTCAATCTCAACTCGCTGCGGGGCGAGCACCTGGTGGATTTCGAGCAGGGGCCACTGGCCCAGGCGGGCCTGTTCCTCATCGCGGGGCCGACCGGCGCGGGCAAATCGACCCTGCTCGACGCCCTCACGCTGGCGCTCTATGGCCGCGCGGCGCGCTACGCGAAAGACCCGAACCCGGAGGACATGATGACCCGGCTCTGCGGCGAATGCCGCGCCGAGGTCGAGTTCGAGGTGGCCTCCGGCCGCTACCGCGCCGAGTGGCATTTGCGCCGGGCGCGCGGCAAGGCCGACGGGGCCATCCAGGCGGCCCGCCGCTATGTGTATGACGCGAGCGGCCAGGTGCTGACCCAGCATATCCGCGACGCCGAGGTGATGATCGAGAAACTGGTGGGACTCGATTATCAACGCTTCCTGCGGTCGGTCCTGCTGGCGCAGGGTGAATTCGCGCGGTTCCTCCATGCCGACCCGGATGAGCGGGCGGAGTTGCTCGAAAGCCTGACCGGCACCGGCATCTACGGCGAGCTGAGCCAACTCACCCACGAGGAAACCACCCGGCGAGAGACCGTGCTGGCCGGGCAGGAAAAGGAGTTTGGCCGGGTGGCCCTGATGACGGCGGAGCAGCGGGACGAGTTGACCCGGCGGGTCGTCGAGCGGGAAACCGCGCAGGCTGGTCAAAGGGCGGACTTGGAGAAACTGAACCGCGCCCAGGCTCAGGCCCGGGAATTGGCGGAACACCTGGAGCGCGAGCGCGGGCTGATGTCCGACCAGGCGGCGGCCGAGCAACGCGCGCGCGCCGCCGAAACGGAGTTGGCGCAACTGGCCCGGCACCGCCTGGCCCTCCCGTTGGCCGAGGATCTGAGCCGGTTGGAGTTGGCGGGTCAACAGCTCCGCGAGCAGGAGCGCGGACTGGGGTTGGCCCGGCGGGCGCGCGATCAGGCCCGCCAGGACTGGGTCGGCACACTCCTGGCCGCTGGGGATTTTGCCGGGGCGCTGGTGCGGCAGGGAGCGGACGCCCTGAAGCAGGCGGAACAACAGGTGCAGGCCGCGGCGAGCCAACGACAGCAGGCCGCCGACTGGCTGAAAGACCATGAGCCGGATCGGTCACTGAACTCCGGTCTGCCGGGTATCGCCGGCCAGCTCACCAGCCTGGCCACCACCCGGAAGGACCTGGCCAAAGGCTGCGCCCGACGGGAGACCCTTGCCGCCGGCGCCCGCCAGCAGGCCGAGAAAATCACCGCCGCCACCAAGGCCTTGACGGAGGCGAGGGCGCTGCTGGGGCGCCGCGAATTGGAGAAGGCGGCCGCCGGGCAGCAGTTGGAATCCCTCTTGCAGGGCAAGCCCCTTACGGTGCGCGCGCCGGAGATTGAAGCCCTGCGCATGCAGTTCGAGGCGATCGGCAAACTCATCCTCTGGGAGGAATCCGCCCGCGACCAGCGCCAGTCCATGGCCGACAACCAGGCCCGGCTGGGCACACTGCAGATCGGGCTGGAGCAGGCCCGGCAGGCGGCGGTGGAAGCCGGTGCCAAGAAGGAGGCCGCCGAACGCGCGTTGGTGTTGCGCCAGGATCATCTGCAAGCGGCGAAATTGGTGGCCAGCTTCCAAGAGCACCGGGCCGCGCTCAAACCGGGCGAGGCCTGCCCGCTGTGCGGCGCGACCGAGCACCCGTTTGCGGGTCCGGGGCGGGCTCCGCTTGCCGAACCCCTGCTCGAGGCGGAAGTCGGGCGTGCCCGGGAAGAACTGACCTCGGCGGAGAAGAACTGGCGCGCCGCCGAGCGAGCCGCCACCCAGTTGAGCGCCGACCACGCGAACCTGACCCAAACTCAGGCCAAGGCGGCCGGCGATTTGGACGCCCTCCGCAGGCGCGCCGACCGGTTCGCCCAGGCGGGGGGCCTCGAGGCCGGGAGCCTGGAAACTCTGGCGGCGCTCCAAATCCAAAAGCAGGAGCAGATCGAGACCTTGCGCCAAGAGTTGGCGGAAATCACCCGGGCGAACCAGGCGCTCGACCAGTGGGAAAAAGCCCACGTGCAGGCCGAACACGAGAGCCACCGGGCCGATCAGGCGCGGGTGGCCGCGCAGGACCTGTTCACTCAAGGCCAGGCGCAAATCCAGGAGCAGGCCCAGGCGATCGCCACCCTGGACCAGCGGCTCGCCACGACCCTGGAAACTCTGGCCGCCGGGCTCCAGCCCTACCAGGTCGCCGTGCCCGAGGCGGGCGGCGAACCTGGGCTCTTGGGCGAGCTCACTGCCCGGCGGGCCCAATTCCAGGCGCGCGAGGAATCGCTGCGCCAGGCGGGGACCACGCTGGAAGCGGCGCGGCATTCGGTCGAGACCGCCAAGCAGGCGCTCAGCGTGCTGGAGCAACGCACCAACCCGTTGCTCACGGAGGCGGGGCTGCACGCCGCGAACCCGGACCTCCCCACCCCGGGCGCCCGGGCCACCGAAAGAGCGAATTGGACCACCTGGGAAGCTGCCGAGCAGGGCTTGCGCCGCCGCGCCGACGCCCTCACCTCCGCCGAGGCGGCCACGGTCCAGCGGCAACAGGAATTCGAGCGCGCTTCCGAAACCGCCCGGCGTATGACCACCCAAATGGAGGCTCGCCTCGAGGGCTCCGCCTTCGCCACGCTGACCGCCCTGCGAGCCGCGCGGCTGTTGCCCGAGGTTTCCGAACGGCTCGAACGCCTCGAGCAACAACTGCGGCGCGAGGCCGAGACCCTCCAGGTTCGTCTGGGTGAGGTGCGCGGGCGGATTCGCGAGCTCCGGGCGGCCCACGCCGCCGAAGGCGTGGCCGTTCCTCAGTTAGCCGAGCGGCTTCAGGCCCTCCAACACGCCACCGAGGAACTGGCCGCCGCCATCGGCCTGGACCAGGACGCACTGCGGCGCGACCAGGCGGAACGCGAGCGCCAGGCGGCGATCGCCGTCGAACTGGAACGGGAGCGCGGCCGCGTCCAGGTCTGGCAACGGCTCCACGGTCTCATCGGATCGCACGACGGACGCAAATTCCGCCGCTACGCCCAGGGTCTTTCCCTGGATGTGCTCGTCGAGCACGCCAACCGCCACCTGGCGCGGCTCACCGACCGCTACCGGATGCGCCGCCGCGGCGGCGAGGAGCTCGCACTGGAAATCGAAGACCTCTACCAGGCCGGGGTCACCCGCCCCATGGCCAGCCTGTCGGGTGGGGAGAGTTTCCTGGCGAGTCTCGCCCTGGCCCTCGGCCTGGCCGCCCTGGCCGGCCGCAGTGTCCGCATCGATTCACTCTTCATCGATGAAGGCTTCGGCTCGCTGGACGCCGACACCCTCGACACCGCCATCTCGGCGCTGGAGACGCTGCGCCAGGACGCCAAGACCATCGGCGTCGTCTCGCATGTGGACCTGCTCAAGGAGCGCATCACCACTCAGATCCTCGTTGAAAAACGCTCCGCCGGCGCCAGCGGTTTCCGGATCGTGGCGTGATGGGGGAACGTCCCGCGGTCGCCGCTCGCGAAAACCCCTCGCGGGTCAAAAACTCCGTGCATTCAGCTCGATCCGTGGTAAGAATCTGCTCGCGTTATGGACTATGAAGCTGTGATCGGACTGGAGACGCACGTCCAGTTAAAGACCAAATCGAAGATGTGGTGCGGGTGCGCCAATGAATTTGGCGCCCCGCCGAACACCCACGTCTGCCCGGTCTGCCTGGGCCTGCCCGGAGTGTTGCCCGTCGCCAATGATGAGGCCCTCCGGCTCACCGTCCTCACCGGCCTGCTGCTCCAGGGCGCCGTGCCCGCCTATGCCAAGTTCGACCGGAAGAACTACTTCTATCCGGACATGCCCAAGAACTACCAGATCACCCAGTATGACAAACCCTCGACGCTCGGCGGGCACGTCGAGTTCGAGTTCAATAGCGGCCTGGCGCGGGTGCGCATCACGCGCGCCCACCTCGAGGAGGACGTCGGCAAGAACTTCCATTTCGACCGCCAGAGCGGGGTGGATTTCAACCGCGCCGGCGTGCCCCTGCTCGAGATCGTCTCGGAACCCGATCTCACGAGCGCGGACATGGCCTACGAGTATCTCAACGCCCTCAAGGACATTTTGGTCTACGGCGGCATTAGCGACTGCGACATGGAAAAAGGGATGGTCCGGTGCGATGTGAACGTCAGTGTGCGCCCCAAAGGCACGACCGGACTGGGCGCGAAGATCGAGATCAAGAACATGAACAGCTTCAGCGGGGCGCGCCGGGCGCTGGAGTATGAGATCCCGCGCCAAATCGAGGTGGTCAGCAAAGGCGGCAAGCTCATCCAATCCACGCGCCGGTGGGATGACGTGGCCGGCATCACCGAGGAGATGCGGACCAAGGAGCACGCCCACGATTACCGGTATCTTCCCGAGCCGGACCTGATGCCCTTCGCGCCGACCGCGGCGTGGCTGGAGGAGGTCGGGCGCCGCCAGGTCGAACTCCCCCTGGTGCGCAAGCGCCGGTTCATGCGCGATTACCAATTGCCCGCGTCGGACGCCCAGACCTTCGTCTGGGACAAACCGCTGGGGAACTATTTCGAGTCGGTGGTCAAATCGGCGAAGAACCCCAAAGCGGCGGCGAATTGGATCATCAATAACCTGCGCGCCAAGCTAGCCGAATCGGGCACCGACCTCGCCGACCTTCGCTTTCCGCCGTCGGCGATCCTGGAACTCATCGAGTTGGTGGACAGCGGGAAGCTCAGCACGCGCATGGCGCAGGAGGTCTTCGCCGAGATGTTTGCGACCGGCGAGGCGCCCGGCCAGGTGGTCGAGCGGAAAGGCATGGCCCAGGTGAGCGACACCGGGGCCATCGAGCAGTTTTGCGATCAAGCCATTGCCGCCAATCCCGGTCCGGCCTCCGATTTCAAGGCGGGGAAAGTGGCCGCCCTGAATTTCCTCAAGGGCCAGGTCATGAAGCTCAGCAAAGGCAAAGCCAACCCCGCCCTCGCCGGGTCCATCCTGGAACAGAAACTCCGCGGCTAGGAGAAAGGGGTGCCGCCTGGTATTCGTCGGGTCAGGCTGAACTCGGCGTTGGCTTCAGCTCTTGCCGGCCGCCTGGCTCACCGCTTCGGCCATCGTGGTGGCGTCGCGAAGCACCGCGCGCGCGTGATCCGGATCGGTGATCTTGAGTCCGAAGGTCTTGTCCAAAGCCACGACCAGTTGCAGCGCATCCACCGAATCCAAGCCGACCCCGCCGGGACCGAACAGGGGCTGGTCGTCGGCAATCCCCTCGGCGGGAGTTTGCAGCATCAGGTTTTCCACCATCATCTGCTTGATCTCGAGCTTCAACGCTTTCAGGTCGTCGGTCATACAAAAAACACTAACACTTACGGGATAATGAAGCCAGTCTGACCCGTCGCCCCGTCCGGCACAAGCGGAAACGACGGTGTGGAAACGGGGGTTGGTGGCGGCTACTGCCCAGCAGGAGCCGCCGCGCGGAGGAAGCGCGCGCCGATCGCCTGCTGATTACAGCCCACCAGGCTCGCGGTAGCGGCCGGGAAACTGCCGCGCGCGACCGCGTCGCAGGCGGCGACACACTGCCAGGCGGAGGCAGCAATCAGGCCTTCCCCGAGCACCCGCTTAGGGCTGAGGCGGGAGCCGGGCCAGGCCTGCCAGGCGGCGGCCTCGGGTGCGTCCAGGCGCCGGACTCCCTGGAGTCCATCGCACAGAAGATCCTCCGCGGAGCCGGCCGGGAGTTGCTGGCGCATCGCCAGCGCCGCCTGGCCGCGGCTCCAGGTGGAGAGATAAGTTTGCGGGTCGGTGACGGTCTCCAGTTCGACCCCCAGGGAATCCGCGGGGTCGAGGCTGAGGCCGAGGCAGCCGGCGCCGGCGCTGGAAACGCAGCCATGATCGAAGTGCCAGATGGCATCGGCGCGGAGCCAGTTGGCCTCTTCGCCGCCCACCACCAGGGCCCGATCGACCCGCCCCGCGATCAGCCAGTCCGCGGCCAGGGCGACGGCTTGGAGAAAGACCCCCGGGTCGCCCACCAGGGTATGCACCAACGGCACCTCGCCGAGCAGGACCGACACATGGCTGGCCGGCGCGGCGAAGACGGTCTCGGGAAAGAGCAAGGGGCTGGCCATGGACGGGTTTTCCAGGACCTCCTTGAAGAAGCGGTAGGAGTATTGCACACAGCCTGATTGCAGGCAGACGATGAGGCCCACGCGGCGCTCCGGGACGGGGTTCGCCGGCGCGGGGCCGAGCGCCTCGAGGGCCGCCGCCGCCACGTAATGGGTGAGCGAGCTGGCGCGGCGAAACCGCGGGTGGGCCAGGAAGGCGGGCCGCGGCGACGCCTCGGGCACTGGGCGGGCGAGGAAGGGCCTGGTCCAGCCGGGGCGTTCGATCGGCTGGACGGGAAGAGGGGAAGCGGCGGCCAAGGCCCGCCGCAAGGCCGGCACGCCCCAGCCAGCGGGCGAGACCGCACCCATCCCAGAAATGAAGACGCGGCTCATGGAAACTGCCTGAAGATGAGGGTGGCATTGGCGCCGCCAAAACCGAGCGAGTTGGAAAGCGCCACGCGCAGGCGGGCATCGGTCGGTTGCCGTACCAGGGGGAACCGGCAAATGGGGTCGGGTGTTTCCAGGCTGATTTCCGGGGGCAACCATTGCTCGCGCAAGGCCATCAGGCAGACCACGGCTTCCACCGCGCCGGCGCCGCCCAGGAGGTGTCCGATGCCCGCCTTGGTGGAACTGACGGGGAGGGTGGCGGCTCGGCTGCCCGCCCAGCGATTGATGGCAGCGGCCTCGGATTGGTCGTTGAGCGGGGTGCCCGTGCCATGGGCGTTCACATAATCCACGTCCGCGGGATTGATTTGGGCCGAATCGCACGCGCGGCTCATGGCCGTGAGGCCGGCGTCGCCGTCCGGGTGCGGTTGGGTCAGATGGTGGTGGTCGATGGTGCTGCTGTAGCCGATCAACTCCCCAAGGATGTCAGCGCCTCGGCCGAGGGCCGAATCGAGAGTTTCCAGCGCCACCACGGCGGCGCCTTCGCCCACGGATAAGCCGTCGCGGTGAGCATCGAAGGGGCGGCACCCGGTGGGGGAAATGGACTGCAAGGCATCGAAGCCGGCGAAAACGAGTTGCGTGAGGGCGTCGTAGCCGCCCGCCAGTGCCCGGGTGGAGCGGCCGCCGCGGATGAATTCCCAGGCCTGGCCGAGGGCGTTGCCACCCGAGGCACAGGCATTGGCGATGATCCACATCGGTCCCTGGAAGCCGAACGCTTCGGCCAGGATCCGCCCCTGGGTCTGGGGCTGGTAGTGCAGGGCGCGAGTGGGTTGGCCCCGGTGCGAGGCGGGAAAACCAACGGCGCGCTTGAAATAATCTTCTCCCAGGAGCATGCCGCCCGAGGTGGTGCCGAGCACCAAAGGCAGGTTCTCGGTGGCTTCCCACCCAGCCTGGCGCCAGGCCTCGTCGGCGGCGAGCAGCAGGGTCCGGCTCGCGCGGTCCAGGCGCGCCGCTTGCCGCGCGGGCAGCCGGGTGGCGGGGAGCGTGTCCGGTAAATCCACTTGGGCGGCCAACTTGGAGCGCTGCCGGCTGACATCGAACAGCGTGACCGGACGGAAGGTCGTGCGACCGGAACGGAACCCGGCGGCGTTCACGGACCACCCCAGGCCGTAAGCGGTCACGATACCGGCACCCGTCACGACGACTCGGGGCGGCGGGCACTCTTGGACTGGCGGAGGGAATAACACCCCGCGCCTAGTCGGTTTTTGCTTCGAGCAGCACGCCCGCATTAAAGCCGCCGGCACTTTCCCGTTCAACGCAAAACTGCAAGCGGCGCAGAATTCTGCTTGAATCCGATTGGGTTCACCCCTGAACCTCAACGCTCATGAATACCGGCTCTTCATCGGAAGTGAAACGATCGGCCTGGCCGCCCTGGCTGACCGGGCTGATCCAACGCGCGGTGAGGGTGGTCATTATGGGAGTGGCGCTGACGCTGTTCTACTCGTGGGCGGTGCCGCACTTCCGCCCGCGCGTGGGCGCCCCCGGTTTTGCTTACGGTTGCTTGCACGGCGCCATCATGCCGATGGCCCTGCCCGCCTTGGTGGCGGGACAGGACGTCACCATCTACGCGGAGCCCAACACGGGCCGCACCTACAAGCTCGGCTACACCATCGGCATCAACCTCTGTGGGATCGTCGTATTCGGCACCACCTTCTGGACCCCGCGGCCGAAACCGAAGAACCCAGCGGGGTGAATCCGCTCCCGGGCTCGCGGGGCGGCGCTCAATAGAGCCAATTGTGGAAGATCTGAAAGACGTCGACCCGGCCGCCCGGCCAATAAGCGTTCGCGGCGAACAAGAAGGTCCGGCTGGCAGCCTCATACCGCAAGGCGGAGGGATGGTCGGGCGAATTGGGGTCGTAAGCGGTAAAGGTGAACCCGGCGCCGGTCTCGGCCACGTCGTACAGCACAATGCCGTGATTGATGGTGAGTTGGGGGAACCGCACCAGGTGGACGATGGGGACCCGGCCTTCGCGGGTGGCCTGCGCCAACCGAGGAGCCACCCAAGCCTCCTGCCAGCGAAACACCGGCAGGATCATGCGCCAATGACTGCGCAGGAAATAGGATTGCCAGGCGCCGCCGCAGGCCCCTTTCAGCACCGGCTCGCGCGCCTGGCTGAAGGCGCGCAGGCTGTCGTAACCGGGAAACACGATTTGTTGGTCCGGTGCGCAGCGCCGCCGTGGGTTGCGCGCCATAACGCGGCGGACGAGTTGGCGGCTGGCCGTATCGTCGACCGGGGCCGCCGCCGGTTCGAATCGCGCATGGTAAAAGAACTGCCGCGCGGCGCGCGCCAGCACGAAGCAATGCAGGGAGTAAGTGGGGGGCGGATCCCGGCGGCAGGACACCGCTTTGCCCGTCGTGGGATCAAAGCGGTAAACCCACACCAGCTCATTGGCGAAGGCGAACGTATCCCGTTCAAACCGGAAGGTGCCCGAGGCGGAGGTCATGAACAATTATTACTTGCCGGGTAGGATAGCGGTGGGCTAAACACTCGGCAATGCTATACCACCGTTGGCTGCACGTCGTCCGCCAGCAGCGCCAGAGGATGGCGTTGCGCGATTTGGCGACCCGCCAAGAGTGGACCTTCGATCAGTTGGGGGCCGCGGCGGAGGCCAGCCTGCCGCCAGCCGGGGGGATCCTTTGTCCCCAGGGTTCGCGAGCAGGCTTTATTTTCGAATTGCTCCGCGCCTGGCGCTGGGGGGTTATCGCGGCACCGCTGGAGGACGGCCAAACGCCGCCCGCACCGGCCACCGAGCCAACGATGCTGGCGCAACTCCAGCGAACCTTTCCCGCTTGCGCCCACCTGAAGACCACCTCCGCGACGACCGGGCGGCCGCGCTGGATTGCCTTCAACGGCGCCCAGTTGGCGGCCGATGCGGATCAAATCGTGGCTACTATGGGGCTGCGCCCGGAGTGGCCGAACCTGGGGGTCATCTCGCTGGCGCACTCGTACGGTTTTTCCAACCTGGTGTTGCCGCTCCTGCTGCACGGCATCCCGCTGGTCCTGAGCCGTTCGGCGCTGCCCGAGTGCCTCAGCCAGGCCGGCGCGGCAGCAGATGACCTCACCCTGGCGGCGGTGCCGGCGCTCTGGCGGGCCTGGCACGAGGCTCGCGCGATTCCCGCCCCTGTGCGTCTGGCTATTTCCGCCGGCGCACCGCTGCCCCTGCCGCTGGAGCAGGAGGTGTTCGCTGAGGGCGGACTGAAGATCCACAACTTCTACGGTTCGAGTGAGTGCGGCGGCATCGCCTACGACGCCACGGCCACTCCGCGTTCGGACGGGGCTTGCGTCGGCACTGCCATGCGCGGGGTGGCCCTGAACTGCGGTCCGGACGGATGCCTCGAGGTCCGCAGTCTTGCGGTCGGCCTGGGCTACTGGCCGGAACCGGATCCGGCGCTGGCGGGCGGCTGCTTTCACACCAGCGACCTGGCGGAACTGGCGGGCGAGGCCGTGCACTTGTGCGGCCGCAGTGGTGATGTGATTAACGTGGCCGGGCGCAAGGTCGCACCGGAGGCCATCGAGCGCGTTCTGCTGGAGCATGACGCGGTCCAGGACTGTGTGGTCCTGGGTCTGGCCGATCTCGGAGGCACGCGCGCGGAGACGATCGGGGCTTGCCTCGTGCTCCGCCGGCCCATCGAGATCGCTGAGGTTCGCGATTTCCTGCTGCGCCGCCTGCCCGCCTGGCAGGTGCCGCGCCACTGGCGGATGCTCGACGCCCTTCCGGTCAATGGGCGCGGGAAATTGCCGCGCGCGCAACTGCGACCACTGTTTGCAAACCACACCGATGGGGTTCCCTCCGCAGGAGCCACCCGCCCCGTGCGAGCGGAGGAATGAACATCCGCCTTGTGCCTTGCCTGAGCCCGCCGCTCTGGTAGGTTTCCGTTGTGCCCGAATGAAAGTTACGTTTGTCTATCCTCGGTTTGAGAAGTTCTTGACGAGCCTGCCGGAACTGGACCGGGGGTTGGTGGACTACTTTCTGGGCAATTTTACCACCCCACCCTCGCTGGGCATCCCCATTCTCGCCTCCCTAACGCCGCCCGAGATCGAGGTTGAATTAATCGACGATAACAGCGGCCAGGCGATTGACTACGACGCGCCCACGGACCTGGTCGCCATCAACAGCTTCACGCCGCAAGCGACCCGCGCGTTTGAGATCGGTGACGCCTTTCGCGCCCATGGCAAGAAGGTGATCATGGGGGGGTTGTTTCCATCGTTCATGGCCGAGGAGTGCCTGAAGCATGCCGATGCGGTGAACGTGGGCGAGGGCGAACCGACCTGGGCACGCATCCTGGCGCATGCGCAAGCCGGCCAACTCCAGCGCATCTACCAGGGCGGAAGCGCCACCGACCTCTCCACCACTCCCATCCCGCGCCGCGAGATATTCTACCGGAACGAACACTACGACTGGGACGAGGATCTCGTGCAACTCACCCGCGGTTGTTCCTACACCTGCGGGATGTGCTCGCTGCCGGGCCAAATGGGCGGTCGCATCCGTTTCCGCCCGATCGAGCGGGTGGTGGAGGAACTTCGCTCACTAAAGCACGAGAATGTCTACCTGGCCGATGACACGCTCTTCTTTCCGCACCGCAAGATTAACGAATACGCGCGCGCGCTCTTCCGCGCGGTGGAGCCGCTGGGCAAAAAGTACTTTGTCTCGTCCACCCTGGCGCTCAACACCGACCCTGAGTTCCTGGATCTGGCGGCGCGCGCCGGCGTGCGGAACTTCTACTGCACGATGAATGTGGACCCGGTGTCCATCCGCGCCCTCCAGGGGGAAGCCCGCGAGCGGCAGGTGCTGGTCGACCTGGTGAAGGCGCTCGAAGACCGCGGGATCCGCTTCTTCGGGTCATGCGGCATCGGGCGCGACTGGGACGATGCGCATATTGCCGACCGGGTGCTCAACCTCTTTGACGCGGCGGGAATTCACACGGCGGAGTTCTTCATTTTCACGCCTTATCCTGGATCGGTGCATTGGGACCGGATGCGGCGGCAAGGGCGGATTTTCGATTTCGACTGGGCCCATTACAACGGCGCCCACGTGGTCGCGCGCCCTTTGGATCTGACGCCGGAGGCACTGCGCGATCAATTCATCCAGCTGTGGAGCCAGTTCTTCCAGCGGCAGAAGGCGCAACATGCGGCCAGCCTCGAACCGGCCACCTGGAAGGCCGGGGAGCAAGTGCTCGGCAAACCGATGCAACGCCAGGGCGTCAGCCAGCAGGCGGTGATCACGGGCATCGGCATCACCAGCCCCATCGGGCACGACGCGGCGACGGTGACGGAGGCGCTACGGGAGGGACGGCACGGGCTGGCGCCCATCACGCGGTTCGACGCGCGGCACTTCCGCAGCAACCTGGGCGGCGAGATCAAGGGTTACGACCTTGGCGCGTGGCTCAGCGAGGCGGAACTGGCGGAATATGAAGATCTCTATCTGCGCCATGCGATTGCCGCGGCCCGGCGGGCCTTGCGGGATGCGGGGATTCAAGCGGGCGGTGGACTTCGCCGGGACATCGCCCTGGTGCTGGGCACCTGCAACGGCGGCCTTTGCTCCGCCCAGGCGGAGTATGCCTGGAAACATGGGCGCAGTCCCCGTCCGTTCGACGAGCGAATGAACTTGCAGGCGCAGCTTTACGGGTTCGGCAAGGCGATGGCCAGCGCCCTGCAGTTTGGCGGCGAGACCTGGGTGGTCACCACCGCGTGTTCCTCGACCACGGTGGCGCTGGGGTTGGCGCAGCGGCTCATCAACCGGGGGTATTACGACACCGTGCTGGTAGGGGGCGCGGATGTGCTTTGCCTGGCGAACATGTCCGGCTTCGACTCGCTCAAAGCCACCGCGCCGGCCCGCATGGCCCCGTTCTCCACGCCCTACGGGATGAACGTCGGGGAAGGCGCGTGCTTTTGGGTCGTGGAGGACATGGAGAAGGCGCTGCTCCGGCACGCGCGCTGTTATGGGCGGGTGGTGGGCCACGCGACGACCTCCGACGCTTACCACCCGACCACGCCGGACCCGCGCGGTCAGGGGGTGCGGCGCACGCTCAGCCAGGCCCTCGAGGACTCCGGGCTGACGCTGGCGGACATCGGTTGCATTAACGGCCACGGCTCCGGCACCGAGGCCAATGACAAGGCGGAATCGCACGGCGTGGCGGCCTTCTCCGAGGGGCGGCCCATCCCCCTGGTCTCGACCAAGTCCTTCTTCGGCCACTGCATGGGGGTGACCGGGATTCTCGAAGCCACAGCGCAGTTGCTGGCCATGAACGCCGGTTTCCTGCCGCCAACGCTGAATTTCTCGCAGCCCCGGCCGGGCTGCTCGCTTGACTACGTGCCCAACCAGTCGCGTCCGCAGGAGTATGCTGCTTTTCTCTCCGCCAATTTCGCCTTCGGCGGGAACAACGCGGCGGTGGTGGTGTCCAAGTGGGACGCGGCGGTGCCGCCGCGGCGATGCGAGAGTCAGCGGGTGGTTGTCACCGGCGTCGGGGTGGTAACCGCTTTGGGGTTGGGGATCCAGAAGACGCTCGAACAGCTCCGCCTGAATGCGAACGGGATTACGCCGGTGCGAAGTTTTCCGTTGGGCGGCCAGCAGTCGAGGTGTGTGGGCCAGGTTGGCGCGTTTAAGGCCGCCGAGGTGGACCGGCGGATCGATTTTGACGGTCTGAATGCGATCAGCCGGTTTGCGGTGGCGGCGGGCCGGTTGGCCCTGGAGCACGCGCGGCTGAAAATCTCCCCGAGCCACGCGGACGAAATCGGCGTGGTGCTCGGCGCGTGCAACGGCCCTTCGGAAATGGGGCACATGGACAGCGTGTTCAGCAGTGACTCGTATCAGGGCAACGTCACCAGTTTTTCGAATATCGTGGCCAACTCGACCGCCGGATGGGTGTCCAACGCGCTCTATCTGCGAGGGGTGAACACCACGCTTTCGGCGGGGCCGCACGCGGGTCTGCAAAGCCTGGCCTGCGCGTTCGACGCCCTGGCGGAGAATCGCTGCCGTGCCATCCTGGCCGGGGCGGCGGACGAGGTTTACGGCCAGACCTTCTATAATTACGACCGGATCGGTTTTCTGTACGCCGGCGCCGAGGAATCCGACTACCGTCTGCGGCTCGACGACGAGAAGCGGAAGGTGTTGGGCGAAGGGGCGGCCATGCTGGTGATGGAAACGGCCGGCAGCGCGGTGGCGCGCGGCGCGCCCATTCTCGCCGAAGTGCTGGGCTATGGGATGGGGATGGACGCGGAGGGCTTCACGGCCGCGAACCTGGGCACCGGCGGCTTGCGCCATGCGGTGGACCTCGCGTTGCGGCGGGCCAACGTGGCGCCGGAGCAAATTGGCTTGCTGGTCTGGGCGCCGCAGGGCAACCGCCAGGACCTCAAGTTGCTCCAGGTCTGCGAGGCGGTGTTCGGCCAGGCGTTCGCCGCCCTGCCGTTGGTGACGACTACCTTCAACACCGGTTATATCGAAGCGTCGTCCATCCTGGTAAGTCTGGGTGCGGCGCTGGCGGCGCTGGAGGCCGGTACGGAACTTTGGCCCCAACGCACTGGCTCTGAGCCGCTAGATCAGCGGGCGCTCCGTGCGCCTCCGGAGCATATCCTCGCGCTGGGCGGCACCGATTTCGGCTATAATTTCGCGGCGGTCCTCAGGCGGGGGTGGAAGCCGTGAGGAGCGCAGCTCCCAAGTGCCGCGGTCAGACGCCTCGGGCTTTTCGGCGCAGGCGCTCGGGGCGGCCGGCCCGAACTGCCGCGGTGGAGGCCCCATGAGCAGCCGCGTGGTCATCACGGGTTTGGGCGTGTTGTCCTGCGCGGGTGGCGACGTTTCCGAATTCCGGCAGAACATCCTGCGCGGCGTGTCCGGTCTCTCGCGCATCGAGGATCCCCGGGCGGCCACGCTACGCTCGCGCTATGCCGGTTTGATCCCCGGGAGCAGCGCCGCCAGGCTGGGGAGCGAAGCGGGCTTGGGAGCTTACGATCGTTTCGTTCACCTCGCCCTGGTGGCGGCGAGAGAGGCGCTGGCGCAAGCGACCATTCGTCCCGCGGACCTGGGTCGGCGCATGGGGTTGATTTTCGCCACCTGCTCCGGCCCCATGCTGCTGATCGAGCGGCACTACGAGCGCCTGATGGCCGGGGACAGCCAGTTGAGCGGGGAAGAGCTTTTCGCCAAGCGGTATCACTGCGGGGCCAAGGTCCTGGCGCACGCGCTGCGGGTGGAAGGGTTCAGCACGACGGTGGTGACCGCCTGTTCCGCCAGCACGGCCGCGATGGCGCTGGCGGCGGATCTGATTGGTTGCGGGATGCTCGACGCCGCGCTGGCGGGCGGCGCGGACGCGTTTGCCCTCAGCACCCTGGCGGGCTTCGAGGGACTGAAGGCCACCTGCGAGGGCAAATGCGCGCCCTTCTCCAAGCCGTTCGGGTTGAACCTGGGCGAGGGGGCCGGCTTCGTGGTCCTGGAAACCCAGGCGGCGGCACAGGCGCGCGGCGTTCCCATCCAGGCCGAATGGCTGGGCTCAGGGATGAGCAACGATGCCTATCATTGCTCGGCTCCCGAACCGGCTGGGCGCGGGCTCGCCAGCGCGATGAAACGGGCCCTGGCCAAGGCCGGGATCACCGCCGATCAAATCAGCTACATCAATGCGCACGGGACTGGCACGGAGGCCAACGACAAGGCCGAAGCCAAAGCCATGCGCAAGGTGTTCGGTCCCCGCGCGGAGCATCTGCCGGTGAGTTCCACCAAGAGCATGGTGGGTCACTGCCTGGGGGCGACGGGCGCGGTGGAGGCCATTGCCACCATCGTCTGCGGCGCAGCCGGTGTGCTGCCGCCCACCGCCAATTTCACCGGAGCACGCGAAGGGTGCGCCTTGGATTGTGTGCCGGAGGCCGGCCGCGCCTGGGCCGGACGGCGGCTCTTCATGACCAATAACTCGGCCTTTGGCGGGCACAATACCAGCCTGGTTTTGGAAGTCCGCGGGAAACCGAGGGTGGCGGCCGCGGAATCCGATGGTGCGCCGGAGCGGATCTACGTCACGGCGTGCGGGGTGGTTTCCTCGCTCGGCCTGGGGACCGCCGCGCTGGGCGAGGCGCAAGCGCAAGGCCGCTGCGGCCTTGCGACCGGTTCGCTCCCGGGACTGCCGGCGATTTCCGCGGGGAGGGTAAACCAGGCCGAGGTCGAGAAGTTCGATCGCCGTCTCGACTTACGCGGCATGGATTCCTCGAGTGTTTGGGCGACCTTGGCGGCGCGCATGGCTCTGCGCGAGGCGCAGTTTCCGGAAAACGCCCCGGCGCTGGCGGAACTCGGTTTGTTCCTCCACCTGGCGGCTGGGCCGAGCCGGGCTGAGTCGGACTTTCTGACCTCGTTTTTCGAGCACCATCGCGAGGTGCGGCAGATCTCGGCGTTTCCCTATATTGTGCCGGGCTCGGTGGCCGGGAATGTCTGCCGCGCGCTCCGGTTGGCCGGGCCGAACCTGACCCTCAGCGCGGGTCCCGGAGCGGGCCTCCTCGGGTTGACGGCCGCGGTGGCGGCCTTGCGCGCGGGACAAGCCGCCGCAGTCCTCAGCGGCGCGGTGGACGAGCTTTCGGACAGGATCCTCGCCGATTACCACCGGGCGGGGTGGCTGTCGGAACGTGGCGGCTTGGCTCCGGGTGAAGGCGCGGCCATACTCCTGCTGGAGACTGCGGTTCACGCGGAGGCGCGCGGTGCTCCCCGGATCGCGGAACTTTGCGCGGTGGCCGGTTCGACCGAGACGGGTTATGTGGCCGGGCCGGATGACTCCCCGCGAGCCCTGGAAGCGACGATTCGGGCGGCGCTGGACGAGGCGGGGGCGAAGGCGGACCAGGTCACCCGGGTGTGCGCGGACATGCCGCCCGCCCGCTGGGAAGCCACCGCGGCACGAATTTGCCCCGCGTGGCGGGGGCGGCGCGTGAGCCTGGCCCGCCTGACGGGCCACCTGGAAGGCGCGCAGATCCTGGCCGACCTGGGGGCGGCCTGGCAGGCCTCCCTCGCCGGTGCCGCGCCCGATGACCTGGTGTTAGGGGTCGTGAGTTCGCCCCAGGGCGTTAACGGCGCGGCGATCTTCAAAAAGGTTGAAAGTCCTCTACGCAAACGGTAAGTATGGAGCGCTTCAGGGGCGCGACTTGACAGCGTGAAGCGGTTTGGGCGTTCGGATCGCCCGATTCGGCGCGTTCGCAACGCCACGCTGAGGCAAAAACGTTCGGTGATGCAGACCATGCCAGAAGATATTCAGTCAACTATAGACCGGCGCGCGCGAATCATCGCCACCTTTAAGGATGAGTTGATTCGCCGGTTGAATCTGCCTTACTCGCCCGAGGATCTGCACGAGGACATCTCCTTGCTCGGATCCGGACTCGGGCTGGACTCGCTGGACGCGCTGGAGGTGGTGCTCTGCATCGAAGGTTGCTTCAAAATCAAGATTCCCGACCAGAATGTCGCCATCCTGCGCTCCATTAACACGGTGGTGGACCATGTGCTCGAGGAGCAGGGACAAAAGGGAGGGGTCGCGTGATCACTTCTCTGCTCAAGCCACAGTTTGGCGCGGCCGGCGCGGTCTTCCGCGAGCGCCACGGCGCCGAAGTCGCCGCCCGGGTTTCCGACCGGGCCGCGGAGTATGCGGCCGTGCGCGAGGCGGTGGGGCTGACGGATTTTTCCTTCCTGCACAAGTTTCGGCTGCCCGCGGATCGGGGGCTGGATTTCCTGGACCTGCTGTTGGCGGGGAACGTGCCCAAGATCCGGTTCGGCCGGGTCCTCCACACGTTTATGGCCGATCGCAACGGCCTGCTGATTGGGGACTGCTACGTCGCGAACAACGACGAGGAGTTCGTCGTGTTCTGTGAGAGCATTGCGCCCAACGGGGATCTGGGGGGGGTGTGGCAGGCCGGGGGCGCCGCCGAGGCCGGCGCGGAAGACTTGACTGCCAGCCACGCCCTGCTGAGCGTGGATGGCTTCAAGGCCTGGGACGTGATGAAAGAGGTCTTTGGCGCGGATGTGCTCGGACTCCCGTATTTGTCCATCGAGGTCTATCCGTTCCAAGGCGCGTCAATCCGGCTGATCCGCGCGGGCAAAACTTCGGAGTTCGGCTATCTCCTGCTGGCGCCCGAAGCGGTGGCCGCGGCGTTGTTCGAGGTGCTCAAGACCGCGGTCGAGAAGCGGGGCGGCCGACTCTGCGGAGTCGAGGTGCATGACGACCTGCGGTTGGAAGGCCGCTTCTTCAACATTCAAGCCGAGGGACTGCGGGTGCGTGATCCCCTCGTGCTCGGCCTCCAGTGGATGATGGACCCGGATAAAGAGGAGTTCAATGGGCACGACGCCATCCATCAACGCCGGGCGGAAGGCCTCCGCCGCAAGATCGTGGGCGTGGCCGCCGAGCCGGGCTGCGGCACGCTGGTGACAGGAGCGCCGATCTTCCACGCCGGCCAACCTGTGGGCGAGGTGGTGGCCGACTGCCATTCCTACACGCTGAATCGGATGCTGGCCCTGGCGGTAATGCCCATCGAACTCGCCTATTCCGGCCTGCCGTTCCGGCTCGGGGCCGCGGACGGGCCGGGCGTGAAGACGATTTCCATGCCGCCGATCATGCCCAAGAGTCTGACCGTGAAGTTGGACGAGATGTGATCCGCCCATTCGAACCACCCCGGGAACCCGCTGCGTGATCCCCCCCGGCCCATCACCCCGTCGCCTCATCAAGCGTAAGCTGGCCATCACCCCGCTCTTTCACCAGACGGACATGATGGGAGTCATCCACAACGCGGTCTATCTCCTCTGGTTCGAGGAGGGGCGCATGCAGATCCTCCAGGAGATTCTGCCGCTGGAGGAGGCCATGCGCCTGGGGGTGGCGATGCCGGTGGTGGAGAACGTCTGCCGTTACCGCCGCCCCGTGAAGTTCGGCCTGCGGCTCCAGCTTTATACCACCCATCACGTCGATCCGATTTATCAGGGACGCCTGATCTTCA
>Ga0316220_1001134_pt1 | contig 31073 bp, 28 predicted proteins | sample TBH18005metaG_FD_203632 | JGI IMG/M metagenome (GOLD analysis project Ga0316220, IMG submission 203632) | Freshwater microbial communities from Trout Bog Lake, Wisconsin, USA - TBH18005 | ecosystem: Environmental > Aquatic > Freshwater > Lake > Hypolimnion/Profundal zone | place: USA: Wisconsin...
GTGCACCCCAATATTCTCGCGCACACTCAAGCAGGTTAAATGTACCCAGAATATTGGTTTGCACAAAATCTGAAGGGCCATGAATAGAGCGATCTACATGGCTTTCGGCGGCAAAATTGACAATAGCACGAGGCTGATGCTCTTTTAGCAAGTGGCGGACTAACTCTTGATCACCAATATCCCCATGAACAAATATATGACGAGGGTCATTTTCTAGAGATGCCAGGGTTGCCAAGTTTCCAGCATAGGTTAACTTATCAAGATTAATTAAACCTTCGGCGCCTGGATTGGCGAGCCAATCCAAAACAAAGTTACCACCGATAAACCCAGCGCCGCCGGTAAGCAAAATCATCAAATTTCCTTTAAAGGGATTTCATTGAATCAAGGTATTTATTAAAGCGTTTCTTGCCGAAGACTGCATGCCCTAATCTCCTGATGATTATAAAGACCCCTCTAGGCTTTAAAGGCGGGGGGGGCTCTACGGCATTAGGATATCTTGCACAATTTATCAAAGCGCTATTAATATAAATTCTGTAACCCTTGGCACGCAGTTCCTCATGAAAAGGAACATGATCCGCCACATCAAAACCGCCATGCTTGTCTGTACCCGCATAGCGACCGGCCAGAAATGCCGCGCGCTTGTATATTGCCAAACCCCCAAAAGCGGAGTCCACCTCAATCAAGCCAAGACCTGGATCTAATAGCACCTGCCTCGCAGTAACGGCTAAATTTTCTGCGGGCTTATCACCAATGACGCTCTCCAGGGCATATTTATGCTGCCAGCAATCCACAGGACACCAATCGGGATGGCGCAAGGCCCAAATATCATAATATTCACCGAGCTGATTGGCGGCAATAACATCCCATGGCTCGGAGACCTCCCAGCAATTCGCAATCTTTTCAGGGGTGATAAACCCATTCATACCATCCATATCTGCCATAGCCACATAATCAATATCTGCAAATTTTGGATCGGTATTAACAGCCTCAATCACTAAATTCCTGCATAGCGCTATCCGATCTGTACGCCTAGGGTATTTATCGCTGAGTTTTCCTGCACTAACAAAAGAGAAGTTTTTGATTTTTCCTTGTAACTCCTCCAGTTTTTTCACGGTATCATCACTAGAATCGCTCTCGACGACAAAGCAAAAAATTTCTTTGAAATTACCAAGACTCGAGACCAAGACTTCAACTTCGTGCTGAATAATGGCGGCTACATTCCTAACTGGGCCAGCTAGTAATATCTTGGATTCTGCAATAGGTTTTCTTTGAGAATGTTTAGAACTAAATAGAGCCATATAAATAGATGATATTCGCCAATTATTATCAACAAGATAGAGTTAAAAATGCCTCATTTGAGGAGGTTGATAGACATCATACCTATAACCCAACCATTACCAATAGACTACTTAGATCCGAATTCCAGAAACGTGGAATTGAGCTAAACAACCCCGATGTCAATCAGGGGCGAGATATTGCCTTTAGCATTCTCCATGACGGCCAGAACATTGAAAACATTCGTGGGCCCAAATACGTTATTGCCACCGAGAATCCCTATATTTGCCCATTAAACAGGGATACGCAATATCTAAGCGCATTTGATGGAGTGTTTTCTTGGAATAGAGACTTATTACAACTCCCCAACGTAACCCACCTATTTATTCCCAATCGAATTCACTTCGAGCAATCTCCAACTTTTTCAGAGCGCCCTATTTTTTCTTGCCTGATTAATGCAAACAAGGCATTTCGTGAAAATTTTGAAATTGATCTTTATAAAGAGCGGATTGAAGTGATTCGCTGGTACGAGAAAAAAGCACCAGCACATTTTTCGCTTCATGGCTTGGGCTGGGGAAAGCCCGCGCCAGCCTTTACATTTACCAATAAGATTTCTAGAAGATTTCAGCGCTTAGCAACCCAGTTGTATGGATATAAACCATTCCCCAGCTATCAAGGTGAAATTGAAAATAAAGAAGACATTTATAAAAAAACAAAATTTGCTTACTGCTATGAGAATGTAGCCAATTTACCTGATTACATTAGTGAAAAAATATTCGATTGCTTCTTTAGCGGATGCATCCCCATTTATTGGGGCTCAAATACGATTCAAGATTTCATCCCAGATGGATGCTACATTGACCGTAGGAAATTTAACTCTACAGAAGAAGTCCACCAGTTCCTATTGAGAATCAATGCATCTCAATACGCAGAATATCAATCTAATATTAAGCAATTTCTAAATAGCCCGATTGCAATGCAATTCGACACAACAACATATGTCTCAACCATTATCAACAAAATTTCTCAAGATTTAGGCTTATGAATAGCCGCTTTTTAATTGACTATGACAATCCAGATGCTGGCATTGGTCACTCAATGGGAATCATCAATCGAGCCCTTAAGATTGCTGCAAGAAATAATTTAGACTTTGCATATTCCGAAGGCCAACTAATCAAGTCCCATCAAGACTCATTACGATGGAAAATCAAACAAATTTTGCGCACTTTGCGAGGCAAAAAGCGAGATGAAGCACATAATATTGGCAACGACCTCAATCGAATGCTTAGCCCCAAAAACCTGCTTGTCAGTCGTGAAGAGATTGAAAGCCGGATTCGACGTGGTGAACTTAAAGTAATCCCCCTTCCTGAGTTTGAAATTCACATTCCATCAAATCAGCAAGTGGATGATAAGGTCTACTCATCCATTGATCACTTCATTCAATCCCACCCAGAATCAAACATCGTATTCACAATCAGTCGCAATCGATTTGGTGACCATGAATACAAAGCAAGCAGGGATTGGTTTATCAAAGCCTATACCAAGGCGCAGGAACAACATCCGATTTCACTTAAATACGATTCATCTAAGGTCAATATTGCAATTCATATACGGCGCGGTGATCTACTTCCTAGTAGACAATTTTCCGACCTATCTTCTAGAATGCTCCCTGATTCCTGGTATTTAAATGTACTTCAAGTGGTCACTGCATTTAGTATTAAGCCAATCGCCATTCATATTTTTAGCGAAGGCCGGAATGGTCAATATATCTCCGAGAATGGCTTGCCATTCTCTTGGCAAGATCATTTTAAAGCTACTGACTTTGAGGTCTCTGAGTATATTGATACTAGCTTCATAGATACATTTCACCATTTACTGCATGCTGACATCCTCATAGGCTCTAAAAGTGGCATGTCACATTTAGCCGGAATGCTGGGAGAGCAAATCAAAATAATGCCTGAAATGTGGCACTCATATAGGGGTGCAAACAAAACATTACTGCTAGGAAACAGCATTACCGAGGCGGAAACGTCTGCTATCACCCAACATCTCGCACAGAACCTATTGGATTAGGCGTTGGGAAATAGGCCCACCCAAGCAGCAACGCAATATCTCTCGAGACGAGTTAATGGCGTCCAAAAACCATTACGCCTGTATTGAAAGCGCGCATATATCTCGCAATTTACCTTAAATGAGATGCCACTAAATCTTTGATTCAACGCTTTTAACAAACCAACACCATTACTCAATCGGGTAGACCAACCCTGTTGCTCAGGTAAGAATTTTTTAGGGATGCCTAAAAGCTCAAGATATTTTTTTTGAACCTCAGCCGTAGTCAATTTAAATTTCTCAAGATGTACAGCGCTAGTTTGAGCCGGGTAGCGCCTATAGGTTATCAGCCTGTCTTTCAGATTAATGAAACGAAATCCCGCAGCAGCCATCTGAACCCACAGGAAATAATCCTCTGAAGTGAGTATTGTAGTGTCGTATTTAAAGCGTTTAAAAATTTCTGCCTTGCCAGTGATTGTCGAATTACATAAGCCGCAATAAACACTTAGCAGTGCTCTCAAGTCGGCATCCGTAAACTTATCCTTAGATTTTTTAATGCGGGTACTAGTCTCATCCAAAACCCACTGGGCACTTCCACAGATATCACAATCGCCCGCCTCCAGCACCTCTATTTGCGTTTCCAGGCGCGTAGGATCGGCAATATCATCAGCATCCATCAATGCAATATATTTACCTCTCGCCCTATCAATCATTTCATTTCGCGCCTTTACAACGCCAAAATTTTGATCTGACAGCACTTTAACAATTCGTGAATCATTGTAGGATTCAATGACTTTTCTTGTGCCATCACTTGAGCCATCATCAAAAATAATAAGCTCAAAGTTTGTGTAGTCCTGACTCAAAATACTATCAATGGCTTCAGCCACATAGCGCTCTGAGTTGTAAACAGGCATCAATACACTAACTAAAGGTGTATTCATAACTAAACCAAGCTTTGTAAAAATCGGCCGACTCTTTTTAACTTTTTGAGCGCTCTAGAAAAAATAGATTTTTGACTACTACCATAATCCAAACTCAAATCCCAACTAGATTGATAAATCACGCCCAAATAATTCTCCTTCAGCTTAGCAGTCGACTCACCTAGCCTTCTCAGCAGAAAGTAATGCCAGTCATAGTAATAAACCCGAAACATTTGCTCAATTGGGTGCAATGGAATTGCTTGAAAATTTAATAAGGATTCCAAGTACAGAAGAGTTTCTGGGTGTTCTGGAGTACAGAGATCCCAAAAAGTCATCCCATGAGGCTTTAGATAACTTTGATCCAGAGATTCCCACACCTTGGCTGACCATACAAACGGTGGGCACGGACAATAGTAGTTTGGGCCATCACGATTAAATATGGCTTTAACTCTATCGCCTTCAAACCGCAGATTCGCATGTGCTTTAGTGTATCCACGATCAACAGCTAGCTGAAAGTATTCTTTATTTTGATAAATGACTGTATAGGGATTTCCATCGCTAGCTAGAAAATCAGATTTCTTAAAGTCTTGTATAAAAATACAATCCGAGTCCAAGCAAACATAGTTTACACACAAGCCAAGACGCCAAAATTCAGATTTAATAACCTGTTGAGAAAGGCTGCCAGACTTGGTCTCTGCAATTCCAGCAGGTACTTGTTGATTTGCAGAAATAATGGACTCGTCTGAGACCCATTGATAACCACCAGATCCCAATATCTTGACTAAGTCATCATATTGATCTTGTGGAGTAGAGATATAAAACGGAATCCGATCATTGTTATAAGCCTGTATTGAAGTAAGTAATTGGTTTAGGCGCAAAAAATCTTTGCGATAAGACTTGCAATACAGAACTAAATCATTCACAAATACCTACCCTTCAGATTGCGCATGAGAAAGAATACTTACAACTGCTTGACTTACACCAACCGGACTCCAAACGGGATCAATTAATTGTTTTTTCTGCCAATCCACCCAAATACGTGCAAGTGCCATGTCAATGCCGATATTATCCCCATCGGCACTTAGGTATGATCCTCCATCTAATAGCATTTTATCTAACTGTGAATTGCGATGGGTAATACCCCATATTGGGCGGCCAGCCCAAAGATAGTCGTAAAACTTTGATGGGATATACTCAGCGCACCATTCATCATTCCCATGCAGCAAGATTAAAACATCAGCCTCTTGCATTTTTTCTGCGACCTGTTCGCGTCCTGATTTGCCAGATTTAGCATCCCTTTCAAGACGCCCGTGGGCCAGCAAAATATCTTTATATTCATATTGTTTGATGGCTTCCAAAGACAAAGAGTCTAAAGGTGCTCCATATGCATGCACACGTAAATATTTTCTAGCTTCTGGATACTTTTGAAATAAGGCATGGGCTGCTCTGAGCACAATAGCTAAAGACCGATCATTTGCTAGAGAGCCAAAATGACATAGGTTTAAATGTTCGGTATATTTATGAGCATGCTTTTCGCTTGTATCCCCTAGAGGGTTTGCGCCTGGCATCACGACAAATCCATGAGCATTTCCAGAAATATTTAAATTGGGATTACGTACTTTTGCGTAATGCAAAGCACCATCTGTAAACCACCACACATAGTCGGAATACTTACAAATCTGAGCCTCTAAATAATGGCGAAAACGAGCGTCACGATTTTTAGGCTTTTCAAATCCCTGGTCATGAGCGCTCTTGCGAATCACTAATGGGTCATGTACTTCAGAAATTAATTTAATACCAGTAGCTTTTTTTAGCCAAATACCAGCTAAATGAGCCGACCATGCACCCCCAGTCGAATAGACCACATCAATCTTGCCAGCGCGAATTAACAAGTAGCCTCGCACAAATGCTGGGATTGCCCATGACCATTGGCTTGAATAACCCAAGAGAAGTTTTTCAATAGCAATGAATGGTGCCAATAGTATTGAAACAGTACGAGTGAGAACTTTGTAGATAAATCCTCGCCCATATTTATTGGCAACCCAATGGCGAAAATCAAACCTAAATGCTGCTGGTCCCCAAGCTAAAAACTGCTTGTGTGGAAAACGTGTATCCCTCATACCGGTAATGGCACTAAAAACCGTTGGTCGAATGCCTGCTTCTAGCAGGTAAGGAATTTTATCGGTGATTGTTAGGCTGGCTGCCCTGCCATCCATGTTGAAGGCATGGGACAACAACAGCCACCTGTTATTACTCTTCACTTTAGGAATCTTTATACCCACTGTATTAATCTGAATCTTCTTTGGCAATGATTAATTGCCAGCCACAATCGACATTACCGCCATCCGAACGGCAATCCCAAATGTCACTTGATTCAAAATCACAGATTGAGGGCCATCAGCAACGATAGAATCAATTTCAACACCTCGATTCATAGGTCCAGGATGCATCACAATCGCATCGGATTTAGCCAAACCTAAACGCTCCTGCGTAAGACCATATTGCCTAAAGAAAGCTAGGCCCTCGGGAACTTGACCGGCTTCCATGCGCTCCTTTTGAATTCGCAAGGTCATGACCACATCAACTCCTTTCAAGCCCTCTTCCACGCTATGGAATACCTTTACACCGAGCATATCTAAATCACTAGGCAAAAGACTTTCTGGCCCAATAGCACGAATTTCAGTACAACCTAGGGTGCGTAATGCGCAAATATTTGATTTAGCAACCCGGCTATGAACAATGTCACCAATAATGGCGACCTTCAATCCAGAGAAATCTTTCTTAAAGTGGCGCATGGTGTACATGTCTAGCAATCCCTGAGTAGGATGTTGATGACTACCATCTCCAGCATTCACCACATGAACATGCGGTGGTACATGTTGAGCAATTTCAATAGGCGCCTTAGAAACACTGTGGCGCACAACAAATATATCCGCCTGCATCGCCACCAAGTTATCGATGGTATCTAACAAACTCTCACCCTTAGCGGTTGAAGAAGTCTGGATATCCAAATTAATCACGTCGGCCGATAAGCGCTTGGCCGCAATCTCAAAAGTAGTCCGAGTGCGTGTAGAGTTTTCAAAAAAGAGATTGAAGACGCTCTTGCCACGCAGTAAGGGAACTTTTTTCACCTCTCTAGAGGGGTCGGTCACACTGACAAACTGCTGTGCAGTATCTAAGATATGAATAAGCTGCTCTCTAGGCAAGCCCTCAAGGGTTACAAGATGCGTTAAGTCGCCTGCGGCATTGAATTGATTAAATGGTTGAATAAGCTCACTCATCAGTCGCGATCCTCAAGTTGAAAGATGAACTTACCGTCAGTATTTTTCTCCAAGACAAGCACTTGGTGATCAGAGGCTTGCACTTTCTCGCCCACGAAATCTGCAGAGATAGGTAGCTCACGATTTTCCCGATCTGCCAATACCATCAACTCCACTTTGGCTGGTCGACCAAAGTCAAATAATTCATTTAATGCAGCACGTACAGTTCTGCCTGTTAGCAAAACATCATCTATCAAAATAAGATGTGCGCCGTTCACTTCATAAGGTAACTGAGTGGGCATTGTTTTAGCAGTCCGACTCGCAGTCATCCCTTTTTCAGCGTAGTCATCACGATGAAAGGCGACGTTAATGACCCCGTAATGGGGCAAACCCAAATCACCAGCCAGGCGCCCAGCAATCCATGCTCCGCCCATGGCTAAACCAGCCAACTCAAAGACCTCTCCTGATGTCTTGCGCGTGCGCAAGACCGCCAGCAACTTTAGGTAGGACTGCTCAGCATTCATCTCAACTTATCCTAATTCTTCTCATGAAAGTACTGCTCCAAAATCAAGGCAGCAGACTGTGCATCCAAATTGTCCCGCATCTCTGGATTTCCCTCCAAAATAGCTGAGGTATAGCGTTCATCCACCCAATCGACCGGCAGATGAAATCGTCCGTTGAGCTGATTCCCAAACCGCTTGGCCTTAGCTGTCATTTCATGGGGTACGCCATCAGGATGGCATGGCAATCCAACTACCAGTTGATCAGGCTGCCATTCTTGAATTAGGGCCTCAATAAGCCTAAAACGAGCATCATCCCCATTTTCAGCAACGATTTGAAGAGGCTGCCCAGCTTTAATTACCGTATTTCCAATAGCCACCCCAATTCTGCGGGTGCCATAGTCAAAAGCCATTACTGTGTGGTCTTTTTTGGCCTCAGGCATGTCCTGCCTCGCCAGAGAGGTGAGAAGGATCAAAACCGAGATGGCTCATAGTCCGCTCGTAGCGCTGGCTAGAAGGGGTATTGAAAATAATCTCCGCCATCTCCTCACGACTCAAGGGAACATTAATCCAGCCATTGAGCGCAATTTCTTCTTCTAGCTGCCCTGCTCCCCAACCGGAATACCCAAGGGTCATTTGAAAATGCTTTGGGCCTTGACCATTGGCGACCGCTTCTAAAACATCCTTGGAGGTAGTCATGGTGAGGCCCTCTGGCACTACAAGGGATGATGAGTAGGCACATACAGGGTTTGGCTCGTGCAAAACAAAGCCTCTTTCAATCTGTACTGGCCCGCCAAAATAAACTGGCTGCTGAAGTAAAGGGGTTATTTCAAGTTTCAGCTCAATTTTGTCAAACAGGGTTGCTAAATCAACCTCGGTTGGTCGATTCACCACTAAGCCCATGGCGCCCTTCTCTGTATGCTCGAACAGGTAAATCACAGAGCCTGCAAAATTCTCATCCACCATGCCAGGCATAGCAATTAAAAACTGATTTGCAAGACGATCGGCGGAATAGGAGATTGATGACCCCGCACTTGGGGTTTGGGTGGATTTTAGCGATTTATCCACGGGGGCTTTTTTAGCCGAGCTCATGTAGGTTTATTTTACCGAAATTCCACCCAACTCAAGCGCCTTTTGCCATTCCCCCATAAGATAGTGGCTATGAAAAAAACACTGGTTTGGCTTCGTCGTGATCTGCGTCTTTATGACAACGCAGCCCTTCATCACGCTCTCCAGCAAAACAATCAAGTCTGGCTAGCCTTTATTTTTGATATTGGCATCCTTAAACCCCTCATACAAGGGGAGCTAGATCAAGATGGGCTTAAGCACGATCGGCGAGTAGACTTTATTTGGCAAGGCATTCAACAGATTGATGAGGAACTGCGCCAACAAGGTGGTGGTCTGATCATTCGCTATGGCAATCCCACGGAATGTATTCCCCAGATCGCTCGTGAGCTGGGTGTAGATGCTGTATTTACCAATCGTGATTACGAACCCTCCGCGATTGCTCGCGATCAAATGGTTAAAGATAAATTATCTGAGCTCGATATTGAATTTGAAGATTTCAAGGATCAGGTCATCTTTGAGAAAAAAGAAATCCTCACCAACTCGAATACTGTCTTTTCGATCTTTACACCCTACAAAAATAATTGGCTGAAGACGCTTCGAGAACAAGACTTAGCTGCTTATGATTGCACTCCCAAGAACAATCAATTTGCACCCATTCCAAAAAAACTAGATTTACCATTGCCTAGCCTTAAATCAATGGGGTTTGCGAAAACTGGTATTGAGTCCTATTTGCCACCAGGCTCTGATGGTGGACAACATTTTTTGGAAGACTTTCTCCCGCGCATTGATCAATACCAGATTGGCAGAGACTTTCCGGCCATCAAAGGTGTTAGCTACCTGTCCACCCATTTACGCTTTGGCATGCTATCGATTCGAGGTCTGGTCCGGGAGGCCCATCGCCGTATGCTTGCTGGCAGCATGGGTGCCACCATTTGGTTAAGCGAACTCATCTGGCGTGATTTTTATTTCATGATTCTGGCCAATCATCCCAGGCTTGCCGATGGCGTTTCCTTCAAACCAGATTACGACAATATTCAGTGGGAAAGTGACTCGATTGCCAAAAAACTCTTTACCGCCTGGTGTGAAGGCAAGACCGGCTATCCACTAGTAGATGCAGCCATGCATCAACTCAATCAAAGCGGCTATATGCACAATCGACTGCGCATGGTCGTTGCTAGCTTTTTAACAAAGGATCTGGGCATTGACTGGCGCTGGGGAGAGGCCTACTTTGCAGAGCATCTAAACGACTTTGAATTTTCTTCCAATAATGGCGGCTGGCAATGGGCTTCATCATCGGGTTGTGATGCTCAGCCATATTTCAGAATTTTTAATCCCATCACACAGTCTGAAAAGTTTGATCCTGAGGGTAAATTTATTCGCAGATATTTACCTCAACTAGAAAAACTTTCAAAAAAATCTATCCACGCGCCCTGGGAAGCCGGCCATATTGAGCTAGAGGCTGCGGGGATATTGCTGGGGCGAGACTACCCATTGCCTATCGTCAACCATGATGAAGCGCGCAAGAAAACCTTGGTGCGCTATAGCGTCGTTAAAAAAGTAAGTGCCGAATAGCTTCGTATTTGGTTTCCGCTTTAATATAGGGTATGAATAAGATTTACGCTATTGGCGATATACAAGGATGCGCCCCATCCCTCAAAAGCCTCATCAAGAAAATACCTAAAGAATCAAAAATGATTTTTCTGGGAGATCTTGTTAATCGTGGCCCAAGCTCACTTGGAACGCTTCGTCAGCTTAAGTCCCTACAAGAGCAAGGTCGTGCTGAATGTATCTTGGGTAATCATGATTTGCATCTCCTGGCAATCGATGCCGGCCTTCGCAAGACCAAAGGTCTGGATACTGTCAGTAGCATTCTCCGTGCCCCCGATCGAGCTGAGTTAATTCATTGGCTGCGCCATCGACCCATGGCTTTAAGTAATGGCAAAGTCATTACGGTTCATGCCGGAATTCTGCCGCAATGGGACCTTCAGCAAACTATCGAGTGTGCACAAGAAGTTGAAAAAGCTTTGCGGAAAAAATCCTATGTTGATTTTCTGGCTAATATGTATGGCAATGCCCCCAATAAATGGAGTAATTCCTTAAAAGGCAGCGAACGTCTGCGCGTAATCACTAATGCTCTAACCCGTTTACGTTTTTGCACCCCTACGGGACAAATGGAATTTGAAAGCAAAGAAGGCTTAGAGAACGGGCCCAAGGGATACATTCCTTGGTTCAAAGTTCCAAAGCGTAAAACCCAAGATGCTTTGGTTTATTTCGGGCACTGGTCCACCTTGGGCCTAATGAGGCGGAACAATGTCATTGGGCTCGATACGGGTTGCGTCTGGGGCGGCAAACTTACCGCTATGGAAATCCCAAACTCAGGCAAAGACTCTAAGAAGCTAGAAATCATTCAAGTAGATGGCTACGACCACCCCTTGAGAATGTAAAAAAGTCTTAGAGCTTCTGAAAAGACGTTTCTGCAGCAGTGATGATTTGTGCAAGCACTGCATCATCATGTGCAATCGAAGTAAATCCAGCTTCGTAAGCTGATGGCGCAAGATATACACCTTCATCTAACATTGCATGGAAGAACTTTTTAAATGCCTCAATATCCGTTTTAGTAACTGCTTCGAACGTGGTTGGCACTTTATCTGCAAAGTAAAAGCCAAACATGCCACCAACACTATCAACAGCAAATGGAATGCCCGCCTTATCAGCGGCCTGCTTTAATCCCGCCATCAGTTTTTGGGTTTGAGTGCTCAAACAATCGTAAAAGCCAGCTCGAGAAACAATCTCTAAAGTTTTAAGTCCAGCAGCTACCGCAACCGGATTACCAGACAAGGTACCTGCTTGGTAAACATTTCCCAAAGGCGCTAACTTGGACATGATTTCTTTTTTACCGCCAAAGGCAGCCATTGGCATACCGCCGCCCATTACCTTACCGAGACAAGTCAGGTCAGGAACAATCCCTTGCAAAGATTGAGCGCCACCCAAGGCAACCCGAAACCCCGTCATCACTTCATCGTAAATTAATACACTACCGTGCTTACTAGTCAAATCACGAATCGCCGATAAAAATGCTTTTGAAGGCTGAATCAAATTCATATTGCCAGCAATAGGCTCCAAGATGACTGCTGCAACTTGGTCTCCCTGCTTCTTGAATACCTCTTCAATGGCAGCAACATCGTTATAAGGCAGTACTAAAGTATGCCTCACTAAATCCTGAGGAACGCCGCCAGAAGATGGCGCATTCTGAGTAGAGTCAGCAAAGGTTAATAAACCAGAACCTGCTTTAACCAGCAAACTATCGGCATGGCCGTGATAGCAACCTTCAAACTTAATAATCAAATCACGCCCAGTATGGCCACGCGCTAAGCGCAAAGCACTCATCGTTGCTTCGGTCCCGCTAGATACCATGCGCACCTGCTCAATGCTCGGCACCAATGCGCAAATACGTTCAGCCAATTCGATTTCGCCTTCGGTAGGCGCACCATAACTAAAGCTTGTCTCTGCCGCCTTTTTTACTGCCTCTACTACTTCAGGGTTAGCGTGACCAACAATCATCGGACCCCATGACATGATGAGATCGATATAGCGCTTATCTTCAACATCCCAAAAATAGGGACCTTTTGCCTTAGCAACAAAACGAGGGGTGCCCCCAACCTGCCGAAAAGCCCTCACTGGAGAATTAACACCTCCAGGAATGGTTTTTTGTGCACGCTCAAATAAAACGTCGTTTTGTCCCACGGTCATTTCCTATCTATTAAATCGCCATCATTTCAAAATCTTCCTTACGGGCGCCACACTCAGGACAAGTCCAATTCATAGGAACATCTTTCCAAAGTGTTCCAGGTGCAATGCCCTCTTCAGGCAGTCCTGCGGCTTCGTCGTACACCCAACCGCAAATAAGACACATATACGTTTTAAATTCCATTGCCAAACTCTTTCTTCACTCAACTCAATATTTATATTTTAAGACTCGCGCTTTTGATGCATCTCAAATTTGAAGAGACGGCATTCCAATGGGCCATTAAATAAAGGGGTGCGCTTTGACTCTTTGATGCGCAATTGACCCGGCAGCGCCATGTCAGCAGTTAATACAAATACATTCCAGCCACCAAACGCATCTTTTAAATGCTGGCCAAACTGCTGCAAAAACTCAACAAACTTAGGGTCTTGCTCCTCTTGTGCCTGCAGGCGTTTTAATGATTCACGGCTAGAACGTTTAGCACTTTGGCGACCAGTCTCCAAATTCAACTCAAAACGATTCTCAGGCTCTTGCTCTTCGTATTCGGCCTCACGATCAGAGCCACGCTCTTGCCCACGCCCACCCTTCAATACTAAGCGCTCGCCATAAGGAGGATTCAGTAGCATTACTCCTGCTTGCAAACTAGCCGGTGGCTTTGCAGCCAATGCGTCTACCTGACGAACTACTGGCAAACCAGGCAATTGAGCGCGCTGCCAGTTCCCCTTAAACATGGAGACTAACTTTTCATTAATATCACCGCCGGTGATCAATAAGGAATCAGCATCTGGGTACTGCTTACGCTTTTCCAAAATCTCTGCCAAAGCAGAATCTTTCAAACCTATCCAACGCTTTTGCTCGGTGGCCTCATTAAAGGGTTTTAACCTCTGAAAACCAAATCCATGTGCAGAGGTCACGAGAGGTCGATAAGCCAATCTACTTGGCTTGGCATCTTCGCCATACATACCCGACCGAATCGCGCCCGACGGAATAGCCAATGCCATTTGTGCGGCCTCAATCAAGAAAGTGCCGCTACCGCACATCGGATCAAACAGAGTCTGCGAGGGTTTCCAGCCGGTAATCGACAAAATGCCAGCAGCTAAATTTTCTTTCAACGGCGCATCGCCTTTTTCATCTCGCCAGCCACGCTTAAATAAAGCCTCACCAGAAGTATCTAAATAAATAGTGACTTGAGTTGCCGTAAGGTGTGCCTGAACTCTCACATCTGGAAATGCAGTATCAATACTCGGGCGATCGCCAGTCACATCGCGAAGGCGATCCACAATCGCATCTTTTATTTTTAAGGTCGCAAAGTTCAAACTTTTGAGCGGTGAACGATGAGCAGTGACATCCACCCGAAGAGTTTGTTGAGAACTAAACCACTCCTCCCAAGCAAGCCCACTAGCTAGACGGTATAAATCTTCTTCTTGACGATATGGCGCCTCGGCCATTTGCAACAAAACACGGCTAGCAATCCGCGAATGAAGGTTCAGTGCCATAGCAGCAGATAAAGGGGCGGCAAGACCGACGCCACCTGTTGGGCTGGTTGGAGTTGGATCAATGACCCATTTCCCCAAAGCTTGTGAATCTGCTCGCTGTGCAATGGCTGCTAACTCTTGGGCAAGCGGTGCTTCTAATCCACCGGGACAAACAACAAAAAATCTCATGAGGCTAACAATCTAAAAGGGGTGAATTAAGGCTTAATGACAACCAAAGCAACAATCACAATCAGCAAAAGCACGGGGACTTCATTGAACCAGCGGTACCAAACACCAGATCGCTTATTCATACCTGCACGAAACTTCTTTAACAAGCCCCAGCAGGCGTGGTGATAACCAATTACCAGAATCACAAAAAATAATTTGGCGTGCATCCAAACTTCGCCCCTGCCTATGCCGAAAAACAGCCAGAGCATTAAGCCCAATAAAACTGCTGGCACCGCCAGAATAGTCATAAAACGAAAGAGTCGATCGGCCATGCCCAGAATGCGAGCATGTGCTTCCGCATTTTTTTCGTCAGCCAAGTTCACAAAAATACGCGGGAGATAAAAAAGACCTGCAAACCAAGAAGCAACAAAAACAATATGGAATGTCTTAATCCAAAGATAGGTGTTACCCATTAATTACATCCTTGCTGATATGTAAATGCGCTCACGTGCATTTAAGTACGAATCTCGCCATGACCCATGACGATATATTTAAGAGAGGTCAAGCCATCCAAACCAACCGGACCGCGTGCATGTAGTTTGTCATTGGAGATGCCAATCTCTGCACCTAAGCCATACTCGAAGCCATCGGCAAAGCGGGTGCTGGCATTGACCATCACGCTGGCACTATCAACTTCTCGTAAGAATCGATCTGCATTAACCTTGTTATTGGTAATGATGGCATCCGTATGTTTACTACCATAACGCTCGATGTGATTCATGGCCTCATCAATATCAGACACTGTCTTAATCGCCAAAATAGGCGCCAAGTACTCAGTCTGCCAATCTTCCTCTTTAGCGTCCACTAAGCCCTTAAAACCAGCATCCTCTAGAGTTTTACGAGTCAGAGCATCCACACGAAGCTCAACACCTTTGTCTTGATAAATCTTGCAAAGCGTTGGCAATACCTTAGAGCCCACTTCCTTGTTTACGAGCAAAGTCTCCATAGCATTACATGGCGCATAGCGCTGTGTCTTGGCGTTATCGCAGACTTTAATCGCCATCTCGATATCCGCATCAGCATCAATATAAGTATGACAAATCCCATCCAAGTGCTTAATCATTGGCACGCGCGCTTCAGCCATTAAACGAGCAATCAAACTCTTGCCGCCGCGTGGCACGATGACATCAATATATTCGTTCATGGTGATCATTTCACCTACAGCGCTTCTGTCGGTAGTAGCCACAACTTGCACAGCATCCGTTGGCAAGCCAGCAGCGGCCAAACCATCTTGAATAATCTTAGCTAACACCGTATTTGAATCAATCGCCTCAGATCCGCCGCGCAAGATGACAGCATTCCCAGACTTCAAACACAGTGCTGCTGCATCAATCGTGACATTAGGGCGAGATTCATAAATGATGCCAATAACGCCGAGTGGAACACGCATTTGCGCTAACTCAATTCCGGATGCTTGTTTTTTTAATGCCGATATTTTCCCAATGGGATCTTCAAGCGAAACAATTTGCTCCAATCCAAGTGCCATCGTCTCGATCGTTTTTGGGGTCATAGTGAGGCGATCAATAAAGGCAGCATCTTGGCCACCCGATTGAGCGCGTTCGATATCGCCCTGATTAACCTTCTGAATCTGGGCAGACTGCTCACGTACTAATTTAGCGATGTGCAGTAAGGCTTGATTTTTCTGCTCACTAGATGCGCGAGCCATGGCACGCGATGCACTTCGTGCCCGCTTACCAATATCTTGCATCATCTGTTTAATTGAAGAACTCATGTTTAATCATCTACCAATATTTAACTTGTCTTTACTTAGCGCAACAAACTGCCAACTAAACGTAAACCATCCCAAGGATCTGCCGGCAACTCTGCCGACTGCAACCCCTTAACCTGACGATCCAATCCTGCAGCAACCTGCATTGCTCTGCGCAACCTTAAAGGCTGAACTCGCCTGAGTGCATTTGGGTAAAGACGTTCTTTATTTCCCCACACTCGATTAGCGCGCATGAGTTGCTGTACCGACTCACCAGCATCACTCGCAGCCTTTAGTTTAGATAGTATCCGAAGCTCTTCAGTTACGCTCCATAGAATTAAGACTAGCGGCTCACCCTCGCCTTTGAGGCCATCTAGCATGCGATTGAGGCGCCCCAAATCGCCAGCCAACATCGCTTCAGTGACTTCAAATACGTTATATCGCGCTACTTTCAAAATCGCAGAACGAATTTGCTCTTCGGTTAATTTCCCAGTTGGATATAGCAATCCCAGCTTCTGAATCTCTTGGTGGGCAGCAATCAGATTACCTTCAACCTGATCGGCAATGAACTCTAGTGATCTCTGACCCTCAGGTCCAGACTCCACTTCTTGATCCTGCTTCTTCAAACGCCCAGCAATCCAACTTGGCAAGTAGCTACGATCCAAAGAATCAATCTGAATCGCCATACCCGCATCATCTAAGGCGCTAAACCATGCAGAAGTTTTAGTCTTGCCATCCAACCTGGGCAAAACTATGCAAACCACTGTATCTGGACCATCCGGGCCAACTGCCTGCGACTCAATCTGTGCTGCAAACTGTTTTAAAGCTTCGGCACCATCACGACCCGGTTTACCTGTGGGGATGCGTAACTCCACCCAGCGCTTATCCCCAAAGAGTGACATGGTTTGTCCTGCGTTCATCAGGGCACCCCAATCAAAGCCACGCTCTTGAAGCAAAACTTCACGCTCGGTATAGCCTAATTTTTTTGCAGTAGCCCGCAGTTGATCCATCGCCTCCATCATCAATAGCGGTTCATCACCACTAAACAGATACAAGGGTTGAATAGCGTTAGCAGAACTGAGCGATTTGAGATGTGCTTGCAAGGCATCCACTTTAACCATGCGAGATCATCACTCCCCTTAAAAACTTCTGGCTTGCGGAGCTCTTGCGGGGGCAGATACTCGGCGCAAAATCTGCACAGCCAAATCACTACGCATGGAGGTTAAGAACTGTTGCTGCTGGACATCCGTTGCCAGAACAGTAGAAACTGAGAAATCCATATCGCGAGTGATATAAATTTCCGCTTCAGGAACAATTTCAGCACCTGCGGTATCAAAAGCCCTAAAGCCAACTCGAATATTTAAACGGTAGGCAGAAACTTGGCCATTAGAGTTGTACGCCAAAATCTCTCGGCCACTAATATCGTTGGTGATCTCTAGAATTAAATCCGCATCCTTTGGATTAATGGCCACTTTCGCATCTGTTCCAGTCAAAATAACTCTCTGTAAATCAGCCCGCATCGGCGGCGAAGGATTGCCAGTAATAGCAATAACCTTATAGGGAAGATCAACCATGCCACGTAAACGATAGCCACAAGCCATTAATGAGCCCATTGACAGCAAGCCGAATAGACCAAGCGTAGCCCGGCGCAAAGTATTGATTCCTTTTGCATCCAACTGCATTTTTTGATCTTGGCTCATATATTCAGTTTCTATTAAAGGTCTGGGCAATGACTTAAGCGACAATGTTGATCAAACGACCTGGAACCACAATCACCTTCTTGGGTGGTCCGCCATTTAGAGCTTTTAAGGCCGGCTCGCTTTGTAATGCTAAAGACTCAATCTGTTCCTTAGACGCATCAGCCGGAACACGAATATCGCCGCGTAACTTACCGTTGATTTGTAACATGAGCGTAATCTCAGTTTGAACCAAGGCTGCCTCGTCTACCGTAGGCCATGGGGCATCTAATATAGGTCCAAATACTTTGAAGTACCCAGCATCCTGCCAAAGCACATGCGTCAAATGAGGCACTACTGGATAAAGAATGCGCAAGAGAATGCCCAAACACTCTCTCAACACAGGAGCGCCAATAGCATTGCCATCCCCCAACTTCACTGGCTCAAGGACATTTAACATCTTCATGGCAGCAGAGACAACGGTGTTGTACTGACGGCGCTGATAATCAAAGTTAGCCTGCTTCAAAATGGAGTGCACTTCGCGACGCAATTGTTTTTCAACGTCACTTAAGTTGGCTGGCAAGCTGTCTGATGCAGCACTAATAGCAGTAGCCTGACTACTGGAATACATCCAAACGCGACGTAAAAAGCGCGATGCGCCTTCAACACCGGCACCAGACCATTCCAACTGCTGCTCTGGTGGGGCAGCGAACATCGTAAAGATACGAGCAGTATCGGCGCCATACTGATCAATCAAGGCCTGTGGATCAACACCATTATTCTTGCTCTTGGCCATCTTCTCAACACCACCAATAATGACCGGGGTGCCAGAGGAGTCGCCTATTAACTTGGCGCCTTGGGGGCGACCTTTGTCATCAAGATCTAACTCAACATCAAGGGGGTTTAACCATGTCTTCTTACCAGAGGCATCTTCTGTGTAATAGGTTTCATTGAGAACCATGCCTTGGGTTAGCAAATTCTGGAAAGGCTCATCAAAGGTAATCAAGTTGAGATCACGCATGACCTTAGTCCAAAAACGTGCATAGAGTAAATGCAAGATGGCGTGCTCAATACCACCAATGTATTGGTCCATGGGCATCCAGTATTCGTTACGCTCATCGACCATTGTTGTCGCTTTAGGGCCGGTGTAACGCATGAAGTACCAAGAAGAATCCACAAAAGTATCCATCGTATCGGTCTCACGACGCGCAGGCTTGCCACATTTTGGGCACTTCACATTGAGGAAGTCCGCACGCTTATTGAGTGGGTTTCCACTGCCATCCGGTACACAGTCCTCAGGCAATACCACCGGTAAATCCGCTTCTGGAACTGGAACTGCACCGCATCCTGGATTTTGATCGTCACCACAGTGAATAATGGGAATCGGGGTACCCCAATAGCGCTGACGAGAAATTCCCCAGTCGCGCAAACGATAAGTCGTTTTGATTTCACCGATACCCATTGCTTCTAAATCTTTGGCGACAGCAGCAACTGCCTCCTCATATGACATGCCATCGTACTTACCACTATTAAGGCATTCAACCCCGTCTTTTTGGGCATACCAATCTTGCCAACGGGTGGCATTAAACATCTCAGAAGGGCCGCGCAAGGCAATCACTTGCTTAATAGGCAAGTCATACTTGAGCGCAAATGCAAAATCACGCTCGTCATGTGCAGGCACGCCCATCACCGCACCATCACCATAAGACATCAACACATAATTACCGATCCAGACTGGTACCGGTTCATTCGTCAGGGGATGGGTCACATACAAACCAGTGAACATCCCTTCTTTTTCTTGTGTGGCTAGATCAGCTTCAATCACGCTACCGGTTTTGCATTTCTCAATAAAGGCGGCAAGCGCTGGATTGTTAGCAGCTGCTTGTATAGCCAAAGGATGTTCAGCTGCAACAGCGCAGAAAGTAACACCCATAATGGTATCTGCTCGTGTGGTGAACACATACAACTGACCATCTTGAATAAAATTGCCATGGGCATCAGCAATCTCGTGCTTGAACGCAAAGCGCACGCCACGACTTTTACCAATCCAATTTTGCTGCATGGTTTTAACGCGCTCAGGCCAACCTAAGCTATCCAAACCAGAAAGTAATTGCTCTGCATATGCGGTAATGTTGAAGTAATAACCTGGAATTTCACGCTTCTCGACTAAAGCACCAGAACGCCAACCGCGACCATCAATAACTTGTTCGTTAGCTAAAACAGTTTGATCAACTGGATCCCAGTTCACCACCTGGGTCTTGCGATAAGCAATCCCCTTTTCCAACATCTTCAAAAAGAGCCACTGATTCCAACGATAGTAGTCAGGATTGCAAGTGGCGACTTCACGAGACCAATCAATCGCTAGACCCATCGCAGCCATTTGCTTTTTCATATAAGCAATGTTGTCGTAGGTCCATTTGGCTGGCGGAACCTTGTTCTGAATCGCTGCATTTTCTGCAGGCATACCAAATGCATCCCAGCCCATTGGCATCAATACGTTGTAGCCTTGCATACGCAATTGACGTGCCATCACATCATTGATGGTGTAGTTGCGTACGTGCCCCATATGCAACTTACCAGATGGGTAAGGGAGCATTGAACAGGCGTAGTACTTTGGTTTTTTCTTACCAGTGGCATCAACTGCATTCTCAGCCACTTTATAAACTTGTGCGCTCTCCCAATCAGCTTGCGCTGCCGCTTCAATACTGCGGTGGTCGTAATCCTTACTCATTCAATACAACTCTTTTCTTCTATTTTTATTGGGTAATTTTTTGCAGATGCCTTACTTACGTAAGCCTAGAACATCTTGCATGTCATATAGACCTGAAGCTTGGTTTTGCAAGAAGCGTGCTGCACGTAAAGAGCCTTGAGCATAGGATTGACGGCTCGAGGATTTATGGCTGATTTCAATCCGCTCGCCATCACCAGCAAACAGAACCGTATGGTCACCAACGATATCGCCACCACGAATGGTTACGAACCCAATGGAGCCTTCTTTACGTTCGCCGGTATGACCCTCACGAGCATAAACAGCCACGTCATCTAATTTCTCACCCAAGGCGTCGGCAATTACTTCACCCATCTTTAATGCTGTACCTGAAGGCGCATCTACTTTATGGCGATGATGAGCTTCAATAATCTCAATGTCATAACCTTGGTTCAACATCTTGGCAGCAATCTCCAGAAGCTTGAAGGTCGCATTGACACCTACACTCATGTTGGGTGCAAACACAATTGCTAATTTTCCCGAGGCCTTTTTAAGATTTGCGATCTGCTCTGAACTCAGACCGGTGGTGCCAATAATCATTTTGGTGCCAGTTTTTTCGGCTACTTCTAAATGCGCCATTGTTCCTTCTGGACGGGTAAAGTCAATCAGGAATTCTGCTCCACTAAGCGCTTGCGCTATATCAGCAGTAATGGCTATGCCAGTTTTTTTACCTAAGAATGCGCCAGCATCTTCACCCAGTTGCGGGCAGGAGCTATGCTCTAGCGCACCGACTAATTGAGTATCAGCAGTATTGAGCACAGCTTCAATCAGCATTTTTCCCATGCGACCGGTTGCTCCAGCAATTGCAATCTTCATCATTTATTTCTTCGCTTCTTATCAAAGGTATTCAAAGCCGTTTGCTCTGACATCCATACAAAAGTAATTCTGCTTACTGCCTATAGCTACTTCGTTTCGGTTGCCACTGGAACATTCAAAGCGCCAGGTCCCAATGCTTCAGCTGGTGGCACGGGTTGTCCTTCTGCTGGCTTTTTTGAAAAACTAAAAAAGTCCCAGAATGAGCTTTTGCTCTCGTTAGCAACAGGTATGGTTGTGCCAGCAGGCAAGTTATCCGTTTTACTAGGCACTAATAATTCAGGTTGTTCTAAAGGGGGTGTTACTGGCGGCTTGTTTGAGCCAGTAACCACATCCCAAAATGAGCGCTTCGCTTTAGCATAGCTATCAATCTCAGCAACCAACTCCACATCCGTTGGTAAGGCATCGCCCTCAAACTTCACGAGCTTGTCACCATCAAAAAACAGTGTGATGCGACGATCTTTACCAACCACTTGACCATTGCGCTTAAATTCAAAAACATAGTCCCAGCGATTTGCATGGAAGTAATCTGCTAATAAAGGAGTACCCAAAATTTGTCGTACCTGCTCACGCGTCATACCCAGTTTCAATTTAGAGTATTGCTCCGAAGATACGAAATTGCCCTGAACGATATCTGGCACATAGGGCCTAAAAATCTTATTCATCCAGGTACGCTGGGTGTCATCCACTGCGGTAGTGCACCCACTAAGGCCGATAAACCCAATAAAGGCAACAGTCCAAAAGCTCCGCAAAGCTGGATTCAAAAAACGTCTAAAAAGTTCAAGGCAATTTTGCATGGCTGGCCGTATCATTAAGACATTGATTTTAGCGCCCAAAGCCATGAATACGACCCAAAACCCTACTCCAGCAGATTTGCGCGATATTGGCCTAAAAGCTACTGGTCCCCGCATGAAGATTCTGGACTTTTTTCATCAGAATGGTGGCACCCACTTTAGCGCTGAAGACGTCTTTAATGCCCTCGCAAAAGATGATCAAGAAATTGGTTTGGCAACTGTTTATCGCGTTCTTACACAGTTTGAGCAAGCTGGGCTGTTGCTTCGCAGTCATTTTGAGTCCTCCAAGGGTGATAGTCGGGCGATTTATGAGCTCAATGAAGGGCAACATCACGACCATTTGGTATGCCTAGATTGTGGGCATGTAGAAGAGTTTGTAGACGAAGCTATAGAAAAACGGCAACGGGACATCGCCAAAAACCTTGGATTTAAGCTCCAGGAGCACACATTAGCCATGTATGGGCACTGCGATAAGAAGAATTGCCGGAATAAACAGAAATAGGCAAAAATAGTAAATAAGCGCAGATAAAGAAAAAAGACCTCATTTAGAGGTCTTTTTCATATAAAACAGTACTTTTAACGAATCTTGACCTACTTTACAGCCATCAAAGCCTCAGCAGCATTCAACATTTGCACTGAATAACCCCATTCGTTGTCATACCAAGCTAATACCTTCACCAACTTGCCATCCGCAGAGACGCGAGTTTGTGAAGCGTCGTAAATACTGGGGCGTGGATCGTGGTTGAAGTCGATAGAAACCAAAGGTAAGGTGTTAAAGCCCAAAATGCCTTTCAGCTCACCCTCGCTGGCCGCCTTCAAAATTGAGTTCACTTCATCCACGCTCGTGGCGCGACTGGCAGCAAAAGTTAAATCCACTACAGAAACATTGATGACCGGAACGCGCATCGCAAAACCATCAAAGCGCCCTGCTAAAGCTGGCAATACCAAGCCAACCGCTTTTGCCGCGCCGGTTTTGGTGGGGATCATGCTGGTCACTGCAGAACGGGCACGTCGCATATCCTTGTGATACACGTCAGTGAGAACTTGATCGTTTGTAAACGCATGGATGGTGGTCATCAGGCCAGATTCGATACCGATTTTCTCCAACAATGGCTTAACCAATGGCGCCAAGCAGTTGGTAGTACAACTCGCATTAGATACAACCACATCACTTGGCTTGAGCACTTGCTGATTCACACCATACACAATCGTGGCATCCACATCTTTTTCGCCAGGCGCAGAAATCAATACTTTCTTTGCACCCTGGGAAATGTGCACCATGGCTTTTTCTTTAGAAGTAAATTTGCCAGAGCACTCGAGCACTAAATCAACGCCTAACTCACCCCAAGGCGTTTCCAAAGGATTACGGGTTGAGAACATCTTGATACGATCGCCGTTCACCACCATGCAATCACCATCGACTTTTACTTCAGCAGGAAAACGTCCATGCGCAGAGTCATATTGCGTTAAATGGGCATTGATATCGATATCGCCCATTGCGTTAATCGCAACAATCTTGATATCCCGTCTTGGCTTTCCATTAAGCTGATCTTCATATAAAGCCCGCAAGACCATGCGTCCAATACGCCCATAACCATTGATAGCGACACGAATTGTCATTTAATTCCCCTTACTAATTTGAATTCTGTAATGAATACTTATTTCAGCTTTTATTATTGTTTATTTAAGAGCAATACATTGCTTGACGGTTTTTGCAATCTGATCCACCGTCAAGCCAAAATATTCATAGAGCACCGGCGCAGGTGCGGATTCACCGAAGGTATCCACTCCATGCACTGCTGCACAGCCATACTTCCACCAAAAATCCGTGACGCCAGCTTCGACTGCAATACGCGGAACTTTCGCAGGCAATACTTTAGCCTTATAAGCAGCATCTTGCTGATCAAATACGGTAGTTGAAGGTATCGACACCACCCGAATTCCTAAGCCTTCATTTTCTAAGCGCTCGGCTGTTTGCAAAGCCAGAGCAATTTCAGATCCTGTAGAAATGATGACCGCATCAATCGTGGATTTCTTCGAATCACGCAAGACATAGCCACCGCGCGCGATATCTTTTATCTGTTGCGCATTACGCGACACAAATGGACAGTTCTGGCGACTAAAAATTAAAGCACTTGGGCCATTCTTACGCTCAATGGCTGAGCCCCACGCTACCGCACTTTCAGTGGTGTCACATGGACGCCAAACCATCAGGTTTGGAATCAAACGCAAGCTAGCCACGTGCTCAACCGATTGATGTGTTGGGCCATCTTCACCCAAACCAATCGAATCATGGGTGAACACAAAGATGCTACGCAACTTCATTAAGGCAGCCATCCGTAAAGCGTTACGACTGTAATCGGAGAAGGTCAGGAATGTACCGCCAAATGGAATGTAACCGCCATGCAAAGCAATGCCATTCATGATGGCGCTCATACCAAATTCACGCACACCATAATTGATGTGATTGCCCCACTGATCAGCGCGCACTGGTTTGCAGGCGCTCCAATTGGTTAAGTTGGAACCGGTTAAATCAGCAGAACCACCCATAAATTCTGGCAATGCAGGCGCCAAGGCTTCGATCGCATTTTGACTGGCTTTACGTGTAGCAATGGTTTCTGCTTTCGTTTGGCAAGTTTTCAAATACGCATTCAGTGTTGCAGAAAAATCTTTCGATAGATCTCCTTGCATACGGCGCTGCAATTCAGATGCAAGTTCTGGATATTTGTTTTTATAAGCTTGGAACTTCTTATTCCACTCATGCTCAGCTGCTTGGCCGCGTTTTTTAAAATCCCATGCCGTATAAATATCTTTTGGAATCTCGAAAGGAGCATAAGGCCAGTTCAAAGCAACACGGGTTGCCGCAATCTCAGCGGCGCCCAATGGAGAACCATGTACCTTGTCGCTCCCTGCCATATTGGGTGAGCCTTGACCAATTGCAGTCTTGCAACAAATCAATGTTGGCTTATCACTTTTCTTGGCTTGTGCAATAGCTGCTGCTACTGCCTCTGCATCATGACCATCCACCGCGCGAATTACATTCCAACCATAAGCCTCAAAACGCTTTGGCGTATCTTCGTTAAACCAAGAGACAACCTTGCCATCGATAGAGATGCCGTTGTCATCCCACATAGCAATCAGTTTATTAAGTTTCAGAGTACCAGCCAATGAACACACTTCATGACTAATGCCTTCCATCAAACAACCATCGCCTAAGAAAACATAAGTGTGATGATCAACAATGTTATGCCCGGGACGATTAAATTCTTCGGCTAATAATTTTTCTGCAAGTGCCATCCCTACTGCGTTGGAAATTCCCTGACCCAAAGGTCCAGTGGTTGTTTCAACGCCGGGAGTAATACCGTACTCAGGATGCCCTGGAGTTTTGCTATGCAACTGACGGAAATTTTTCAACTCACCAATCGGTAAATCGTAACCAGTGAGATGTAAGAGCGAATACAACAACATGGAACCGTGACCATTTGATAAAACGAAACGATCGCGATTCATCCAATGTGGATCTGTCGGATTGTGTTGTAAATGTTCATTCCAAAGTCCAACAGCAATATCTGCCATACCCATGGGCATCCCAGGGTGCCCTGAATTGGCTTGTTGAACTGCATCCATCGAAAGGGCGCGAATGGCATTGGCCATGCGAATTTGTAGGTTTGACATCGTAAAAGTGGTCTCGGGGAAAATAAATTGGCTATATTTCAGTAATGCCTCAATTTTATCTTCCCGGGCCTTGGGAAATCCAAAAGCCAACCACCCTCACCCCTGAGGTAGCCCACCATTTGCGAGTTCGCCGCGTCCAAGCTGGCGAAAGCTTCCCAGTATTCGATGGAAAAGGCCAAGTGGCCCAGGCAGAACTCCTATCCTTGACCACTAAATCTGGGGAGGCTCTGCTAACCCAAGCTCGCCTTGACACCCATCGTGAGACCCCTTATGCCATTACATTGGCCCAAGGCCTTGCTGGTGGCGACAAAATGGACTGGATTGTTGAAAAGGCCATTGAAACAGGCGCCCAAAATATTGCCCCCTTGCAATGCGAGCGCTCCGTTATCAAACTCACTGGGCCCAATAATGCGGAACGCGCTCAAAAACGACTACTCCACTGGAAGGGCATCATTCAAGCTGCCTGCGAACAATGTGATCGGACCGTTCTAGCTAACCTAGAGCCCATTCAAAGCTTTGAGAGCTTCCTTAAAGCCTCGCAAAAGCCAACATTAAAGCTACTCTTAAGTCCAGATGCCACCAAAAGCATGCATTCAGTGCTGATGGAGACAGTGCCTCAAGATATTGTCTTAATGATTGGTCCAGAAGGTGGTCACTCCCCAGAGGAGGAGGCGCTCGCCCAAGCTGCCGGCTATCAGCTCGTATCTTTGGGTGAACGGGTGCTACGCACAGAAACAGCTGGTGTTGTAGCGATTACAGCCGTTCACACTATTTGGAACCCAGAAATGCAAAATCGCCTCAAATAGAGGCGATTAGGCTACATCGAATTGCTTGCTGATTAAGCGAATGAGTAGAAGACGCGATAAGGCGTACGACGCTCAGCCCAGAAATCAACTGCATCGCGGAAGACATCCAACAAGGTCTCGCGTGCTTCTTTGTCGAACTTCTGTGTACAAGGCAAGCCCTCTAGAACCACCACGAAGCCTGGCTGTGGGCCTGACTTATCTACCAAAGTAGTCAATGCATCTAAGAGCGGGTCATAGTTCTTTGCCTGCTGCTTAGTAAGTGAATAAGCAGTAGCAATAGACTCAAGGACCTCGCCTTTAGTCATTGCATGGGCACAGCTAGCGTAAATAAAGTGCTGACCTAATTCGGTAGCAGCTTCCTGCAGATCTGGCGTGCGGAAAGCACGAATAGATTGCACGATATTAGGGCGCACACTGCGCAACATTGCCGGTGGTCCGGCATCACGAACGGCCAAAGCGGCACGCCAAGTAGCTGTCACTTTTTTCCCCGAAACTTGATTTGCTGCATAGGTTTGTAAACGAGATAAACCACCCTGAGCATAAACATTGGCAGCGGATGACTCAGTTTCAAGTCGATCATTGCTGTCCCAACTTTCAGCCCGGCTATGTTCATCGAAGCTTGCTGTATTGGTGTTTTCAGAGCGATTATTCATGATGGGTGCTAGGTTACCCTTATCCCGCCATCAAATCAAGCCCAAATACAGTACATTTTATATAAACCATTGATTTATATAGAAATAATATATGTAAGTTATCACTAACTTACATATATTAGAAGCACTTAAGAGATCCCCCTGGCATTACTAGCGGCCTCTACAACTGCCAAAGTCGTCACATTGACTATCCGTCGCACTGTCGCAGCTGGCGTCAGAATATGAATCGGTTTAGCGACTCCTAACAACAATGGGCCAATCGCAATGCCATTACCCGCAGCTGTCTTCAATAAGTTGTAAGAAATATTTGCAGCATCAATATTTGGCAGAACAAGCAGATTCGCATCCCCCTTCAGCGATGAAGAAGTAACAGCACCAGCACGAATGGTTGCATCCAATGCGCTATCGCCATGCATCTCGCCGTCGACTTCTAATTTCGGGTCCGCAATCTTCAGTAGAGCTAACACCTCACGCATTTTGATTGCAGAAGGTGCGTTGCTTGAACCAAAGTTGGAGTGCGAGAGCAGTGCAACTTTTGGAACGAGTCCTAATTTGCGCATCTCACTTGCGGCCATCAGTGTTAACTCAGATAACTGTTCAGCTGTTGGATCAATATTGATGTGGGTATCAACCAAGAATACTTGTCGACCAGGCAGAATTAAACCGGACATCGCACCATAAACATTTGCACCCGCCTCTTTGCCAATCACTTCATCAACGTATTTCAGATGCGTTGCAGTTTTGCCAATCGTTCCAGAGATCATGCCATCGGCCATGCCTTTAGAAATCAACATAGATCCGATCAAGCTATTACGACGGCGCATCTCTAGTTTGGCAAAAGACTCTGTAACGCCCTTGCGCTCTGTTAAAGCGAGATAGGTCTGCCAAAAATCACGGAAACGGGAGTCATTTTCTGGGTTAACGATTTCAAAGTCATTCCCAGCCTTCATACGCAAGCCAAATTTCTCAATGCGATGTTCAATCACCGCAGGACGACCAATCAAAATCGGCGTTGCAAGATGCTCATCAATGATGATTTGGACTGCGCGCAATACGCGCTCGTCTTCACCTTCGGCAAACACAATGCGCTTTTGGTTAGCCGGTACACGCTTAGCAATACTAAACAGTGGCTTCATCAAAGTGCCGGAGTGATACACAAACTGCTGCAATTGATTGCGATAAGCGTCAAAGTCTTTAATGGGGCGTAAAGCTACGCCATCATCCATCGCCGCCTTTGCAACTGCAGGTGCAATCACAGTAATTAAGCGTGGATCAAATGGTTTTGGAATCAAATATTCGGGACCAAATGATAAATTCTCAATGCCATATACAGAAGCAACAACCTCACTCTGCTCAGCCTGAGCTAGCTCTGCTACGGCCTTTACAGCCGCGACTTCCATGCCACGCGTAATCGTGGTGGCACCTACGTCTAAGGCACCACGGAAGATGAATGGGAAACACAAAACATTGTTGACTTGGTTTGGATAGTCTGTTCGGCCCGTAGCCATGACTGCATCAGGACGAACTTCTTTTACTTCTTCAGGCAGAATTTCTGGGGTGGGGTTTGCTAAGGCGTAGATCAATGGCTTGGGAGCCATCTTCTTCACCATGTCTTGTTTGAGCACGCCACCAGCAGAGAGACCTAAGAAAATATCGGCACCTTCAATTGCTTCAGCCAGTGTACGCAGCTTAGTTTCTTGGCAGAACGGCTCCTTCTCAGGATCCATCAACTCTACGCGCCCTTTATAGGCAACACCAGCAAGATCGGTTACCCAAATATTTTTACGAGGAATGCCAAGATCTACTAAAAGGTCTAAGCAGGCTAAAGCAGCTGCACCAGCACCTGATGTCACCAACTTCACTTTGTCGATATCTTTACCAACCACTTTTAAGCCATTCAAAATAGCCGCAGCAACCACAATCGCAGTTCCATGCTGGTCATCATGAAAAACAGGAATCTTCATGCGCGCTTGCAACTTGCGCTCAACCACGAAGCAATCAGGCGCCTTAATATCTTCTAAATTAATACCGCCGAAGGTTGGCTCAAGCGCAGCAATGATTTCTACTAACTTGTCGGGATCGTTCTCATTGATCTCAATATCGAATACGTCAATGCCAGCAAATTTCTTAAAGAGAACTGCTTTACCTTCCATCACAGGCTTACTTGCCAATGGCCCAATATTTCCTAAACCTAAAACAGCGGTGCCATTAGTAATCACTCCAACCAAATTTCCACGCGCCGTGTATTTGAAAGCATTAGCCGGATCTTTAACAATTTCTAAGCAAGGTGCAGCAACGCCAGGAGTGTATGCCAACGCTAAGTCGCGTTGATTGGTTAGCTGTTTCGTTGGTGCAATTTCGATTTTTCCAGGGACTGGAAACTCGTGGTAATGAAGCGCAGCATCTCTAAGGTCTGCAATTTGTTGATCTTTGCTATTGCTTGATTGGGTCATCTGTTAACTCGTTGTAAGACATATTGAGCCTTTTATTCTATTCCTCTCAGATGAAGAACTCCTAAGAGCCATAAAATGAGGCATGCATTCTGAACTTGGCGAATTTGAGCTCATTCAACGTTTTTTCAAAACGAGGGCGGAGGCTATGCCTTCTCCAGACGGCCAATCGATTGCGCTAGGGATTGGGGATGATTGCGCCCTTATCAAACCTCACTCAGAAGAAGAAATTGCCATTACTACCGATATGCTGGTCGAAGGGCGGCACTTTTTTGCGAATGCCAACCCTGAATGGTTGGGCCACAAAGCCTTAGCAGTCAACCTCTCAGACCTTTCTGCCATGGGCGCTAAGCCGCTTGGTTTCACGCTGGCTATCGCATTACCCCATGCCGATTCAGGCTGGTTAGAGGCCTTTAGCAACGGTTTATTTGCAGTTGCACAAAAATATTCTTGCCCACTGATTGGTGGTGACACTACCGCAGGTCCACTCAATATTTGCATCACAGCCTTTGGCAGTATCCCCCTGGGAAAAGCCATTAAGAGATCTGGGGCGATTGCAGGGGATGAGATTTGGGTGTCAGGCTCTGTAGGCGATGCAAGACTCGCACTTGCTGCACTGCGTCATGAATTACACCTTTCCACCATCGATTTACAGGCCGTTGAACTTCGCATGCACCAACCTACTCCCAGAGTTGATTTGGGAATCTGCTTAAGGGGTATTGCTAGCGCAGCCCTGGATATTTCCGATGGGCTCTTGGGCGATCTAAAGCACATACTCAAACAATCTAAAGTGGATGCCGAGATTTTTCTCGATCGCATCCCAAAATCTGTAACACTGCAACATCAGAGTGAAGTCATTCAGAATCAATTTGCTGCATGTGGCGGAGATGACTACGAGATTTGTTTTACAGCACATCCCGAGCAACGCAATGCCGTCAATGAAATCAGCAAAAAATTACATTTAGCAATCACGCACATCGGTAACGTTAAAACAATGCAATCTTCAGAAGCAAGCATTCAGTTATTAAATAAAAATGGTGAAGCGTTGAGTGTCACTGAGACTGCAGGCTTTCTTAAATCATTCGATCACTTTGCATGAATCCAGAAATAAACCAAAGTCTAAGCGCAAAGCCAACTGTTAAATGGATGCTGGGGTCCGCAAGTCGTACCATTGCTTTTGGCTTTGGTAGCGGACTCAGCCCAATAGCGCC
>Ga0316220_1001140_pt1 | contig 30969 bp, 22 predicted proteins | sample TBH18005metaG_FD_203632 | JGI IMG/M metagenome (GOLD analysis project Ga0316220, IMG submission 203632) | Freshwater microbial communities from Trout Bog Lake, Wisconsin, USA - TBH18005 | ecosystem: Environmental > Aquatic > Freshwater > Lake > Hypolimnion/Profundal zone | place: USA: Wisconsin...
CGCGAAGCGTTTTCCATGGCCCCGGCGGCTCTCCGCAGCCGTTGGGTCGGAGCCTGAACTCAGGCCGCCTTTTGTCTCAAAGTCGTTGACACGTTCCGGAAGGGCTGCGGAGGTACCAGACAGTTCTTTGACCATACTCGGCTGCTCTGGCACGCCGGCATCACTACTCGTAATTAAGGCAATTCGGATTGTTTATTTCTAATGGAGTGGTTCTATTGGCTTGGATGAGTGTAAATTAGAATCATCATTACAACAGTCAGGATGCCATTATGGACATATTCCGTTATCGCGAAGACCTGCTCGGGGACTACGGCTCGTATGTGAGGGGCTTCTTGGAGGTTCAGGACTCTGACGTAGAGGCCTTCATCACCTCCAAACTGGATGGCGGAATTCTGTGGCCCGAACCTTTGGTCCAGCTCAACCCGGCGTTTCTTCCTGGCCCGACCATCGACCAGTTGGTCACTGAAAAGAAACTCCATCCGACCTGCCGAGAGATATTTAGGCGCGGGAAAACCCCCCAGAACCCTGCGGGGGCTGAGCTTCTCCTTCATCGGCATCAGGCTGAGGCTTTGGCGTGTGCCCAACAGAATGTGAACTATGTCCTGACCACTGGAACCGGGTCCGGCAAGAGCCTCGCCTACATTCTTCCGATTGTTGACCATGTGCTAAAGACCGGAAGTGGCAATGGGATCCAGGCCATCGTGGTCTACCCCATGAATGCCCTAGCTAACAGTCAGATGGGAGAGCTTGAGAAGTTCCTGGGCCCTGGATTCCCCCCAGGACAACCCCCTGTTAGATTCGCCAGATACACTGGGCAGGAGAGCGAGCCAGCTCGCGATCAGATCTTGAATAACCCTCCCGATGTCCTGCTTACCAACTATGTGATGTTGGAGCTTATACTCACCCGGCCACGGGAGCGGGATCATCTCATCAAGGCTGCTGGGGATCTTAAGTTCCTGGTCTTGGACGAGCTTCATACCTACAGGGGGCGTCAGGGCGCTGATGTCTCCATGCTCGTCCGTCGCCTGAGGGAGACCCTCAAGGCCGAGGACGTGCTCTGTGTGGGCACTTCAGCCACCATGGGGAGCGGGGCCACCATCGCTGAGATCAAGAAGGATGTTGCCGCAGTGGCCTCCAGGCTATTCGGATCTCCGGTAACCCCGGGAAATGTCATTGGTGAGAGCCTCCGACGGATCACCAACGACATTCAGCAGGATGACCCCGTGGTGTTGGGGGCTCTCTCCAAGCGAGTGCAGGACCCTGGCTTTGAGATTCCTGGCACCTTTGAGGCCTTCTGCCAAGACCCATTGGCCAGCTGGGTGGAAACGGCCTTCGGCCTGGAACACGAAGTCGAAACCGGGATTCTCAAGAGAGCCACTCCGAAGACGGCAAGCCAAGCTGGGACAACTCTTTCAGCCCTTCTGGGAGTGGATCAATCGGCCTGTTCCGCTGCCATCCAAAAGTGGCTCCTCCACGGCTACAAATGTGCCCCGGATCCATCTAGCGGAAACCGGCCCTTTGCATTCCGCCTACATCAGTTCATCAGCAAGGGTGACGCCGTTTACGCCACTATTGGTAGGGGCGAGGACCGATGGATGACCCTCCAATACCAGTTGTTCCGTCCTGAGCATCGGGACGAGCGCCTCTACCCCCTGGCATTCTGTCGCTCTTGCGGTCAGGAGTTCTATAGCGTCTACCTCCAAGACAAGGAGGGTGGCAAGGAGGTCCTTCCCCGCCCGGTGGGCGAGGACGACAGCGAAGATCCCCATATCACCGCAGGTTACCTAATGGCTTTGGGTGAGCCATGGCCCACCAATTCTGCTCAGGAATTAGAGCGCCTTCCGGACGAATGGAAAGAGTTGTTCAGAGGGACTTTCCGTATCCGGAAGGACAGGCGCGACAAGTGCCCCTTGCCGATGGCCTTCCGGAAGGACGGAACCCAAGAGGCCGGCGGTACCCCAGTCGTCTACTTGAACGCACCGTTCTGCTTCTGCCCTTCATGTCGTGTCACCTACAGCCCCCGCCAGAGGAAGGATTTTTCGAAACTGGCTACCCTCAGCTCCGAAGGGCGTAGCACGGCAACCACGGTTCTTAGCCTATCGGCAGTCCGCCACCTCAAGACGGTGGAAGGACTGGATGTCAAGGCGAGGAAGTTACTCAGCTTCACCGATAACCGCCAGGACGCATCACTCCAGGCAGGGCACTTCAACGATTTTGCAGAAACCGGACTCCTCCGTTCTGCGCTCTATCAGGCAGTGGCCCAAGCAGGTTCTGGTGGCCTGACCCACGATAAGCTCAGTCATGCTGTCTTCGATGTCCTTAACCTCCCCTTCGAGGCGTTTGCCGTTGATCCGACCCTGTTGTTTGGCGCAAGGGAGGATACCGAACAGGTACTGAAGGATCTTCTGGCCTACAGGTTGTATCGGGATCTTCGCCGAGGATGGCGAATCAATCTGCCGAATCTGGAGCAGGTGGGCCTCCTAACGCTCGAATATCGAAGTCTGGCCGAACTATCGGAGGCCCAGGGCCTTTGGGATGGGAATCATGTCCTCCTCGCCTCAGCATCTTCCGCTGACCGCCAGAAATGGTGCCGCACCCTCCTCGATGTCCTGCGGAGGGAGCTTGCCATCAAGGTTGATTACCTCCGATCGGACTATCAGGACCAGCTGAAGCAGCGAAGCAATCAACGAATCATTGAGCCCTGGGCCCTGGATGAGGATGAGGAGTTGGATCGGGCAACCCTGGCATATCCGAGGCAGAGCTCCGATCAGGACGACACCTACAAGGCACAGCTGACATTTGTGGGGCCCCGAAGTTCGTACGGACAGTTCTTGAAGCGGGAAGCCAACAGGTTGATCCCAGGGCTTGCCTTATCGAGTGATGATCTCCAGGGAATCATCCGTCAGATCTTCGACTTGCTCAAAAGGGCCGGGCTGTTGGAGATCAGAGAAAGCGGTTCTGAGGTGTTTGGCTATCAGATCCCTGCGGCAGCAATTCTCTGGAAGGCCGGTGACGGGACCGTCGCTCACGATCCCCTGCTGCAGCCCACTGAATCTCAAGCTGGAATCAGGCCGAACCCCTTCTTCGTTTCTTTCTACAAAACAACGGCCCAGCATCTCCTTGGCCTCGTAGCTCGTGAACACACCGCCCAAGTCCCTTCCGCTGAGAGGGAGAAGCGGGAGGGTGATTTCCGGGAAGGCCGTCTCAAGATTCTGTATTGCAGTCCCACGATGGAACTGGGAGTGGATATCTCTGACCTCAACGTGGTCAACATGCGGAATGTGCCACCGACTCCCGCGAATTATGCCCAGCGGAGTGGTCGCGCAGGCCGCAGTGGGCAGCCTGCCTTGGTCTACACCTACTGCAGCACTGGTAGCTCGCATGATCAGTATTTCTTCAAGCGCCCTGAACGAATGGTGTCGGGGCGAGTTGCTACCCCCAGGCTTGATCTAGCCAACGAGGATTTGATCCGCTCTCACATCCATGCTCTCTGGCTCGCAGAGACCGGGATTGATCTGAAGCGGTCCCTCCGCGACATCCTGGACCTGGACGGGGAGAATCCCACCCTGAAGGTCCTCCCATCCATCGCCACGCAAATGGCGAACCCAAAGTTTAAGACCGCTACCCGCACCAAAGGCCTAGGCATCTTGGACGGGCTTCAGGGGGAGTTGAAGGGGGCCAGTTGGTACACGCCTGAGTGGCTAGATCGTGTCCTTCTACAGCTTGAGAAACAGTTCGAGGTCAGCTGCGACCGCTGGCGATCCATGTACCAGAGCGCGAGGAATCAGCATATCCAGCAGAACCAGATCATCTTGGATCACACTCGGTCCAGCCGGGACCATGACCGGGCAAAGGCACTTCGGCGGGAATCGGAGGCTCAACTGAAGCTCCTGACAGAGTCTGACAACATGATGCAGTCGGACTTCTATAGCTACCGGTACTTCGCCAGCGAAGGTTTCCTGCCCGGCTACAACTTCCCTCGACTTCCACTTTCCGCCTTCATCCCTGGCCGGCGTGTGGCCAGAGAGAAATCCGGCGAGGAGTTCCTTTCGCGTCCGCGATTCCTGGCAATTTCTGAGTTCGGACCCAGGGCCATCGTCTACCATGAGGGCAGTCGCTACGAAATCAACAAGGTGATTCTCCCTGTCGGGGATGGGCCAATACTCGGCCAGATGAAACGCTGTGGTAACTGCGGCTACCTACACACTGCTCCCGAGGGTCAGCCTGGAGCGGATGTTTGTGAACATTGCGGCCAGGGGCTAGAGATGCCCAAGTCCAATATGTTCCGCCTCCAGAATGTCGGCACCCGCCGCAGAGAGCGAATCAATTCCGATGAGGAGGAACGGGCCAGAAAGGGCTTTGAACTCCAGACCTCTGTCCGTTTTGAGGAAAGAGGCGGGAAACCCAGCCCCCGGAAGGCGGAACTATTTGAAGGGCTCACTCCCCTTGCCACTCTGCACTATGGGGATGCAGCGACCTTATGGCGGGTGAACCTCGGCATGAGGCGTCGGGACCTGGATAAGCCAGAGGGGTTCATCCTGGACCTTGAGCGGGGCTACTGGGCGAATCAGAAGGATCTGGAGGAGCAGGAGAACGCCGAGGCAGAACAGATGTCGCACCGTGTGGCAAGGGTTATTCCTTACGTGGAGGACCGCCGAAACTGTCTGCTGTTCGAGCCCACGCCCCATGGTGATCCTGCCTTCATGGCAACCCTCCAGGCGGCCCTGAAGAACGCGATTCAGGTCAACTTCCAATTAGAAGACTCCGAGCTTGCAGCGGAACCCCTTCCTTCCGCCGATCCCCGAACCCAGATCCTCATTTACGAGAGCGCTGAGGGCGGAGCAGGTGTCCTTAGACGCTTAGTGGAAGATGGCCAGGGGTCCCTAATCGAGGTCGCCAAGACTGCCCTACACCTGCTCCACTTCGACCCCATTACTGGTGACGACCTGAAATACCCCAAGGGATCCTCCGAAGCCTGTGTGGCGGCCTGTTACGACTGCCTTATGTCCTACGGAAACCAGTGGGACCACGAGTTGCTGGACCGCCACCTGGTTCGGGATTACCTCCTTGCCATGAGCCGCGGAAAGCTCCGGGTTTCCTCCAGCGCCAAGAGCCGTGAGGACCACTTGCAGGGCCTCATCAAGCTTTGTGATTCCAAGCTCGAGAAGGACTGGCTCCATTTCCTCTACACAAAAAACCTGCGTCTGCCAACTCGATCTCAGGTCCCATTCACCCCTTGCAAGACGCGACCAGATTTCATGTATGACGAACATCAGGCTGTTGTCTATGTGGACGGTCCCCCTCACGACTTCCCAGAGCGCCAGGCGCGGGACACGGCCCAGAATGTCTGCATGGCCGATGGGGGGTTCCAGGTCATCCGGTTCCACCATGCTGAGCAATGGGAGGCGGTCGTTTTGAGATACCCATCCGTATTTGGGAGCATCGTATGACCTTCTCGGTTGGCAGTCTTGTCCACGCTCGAGGACGGGAATGGGTGGTCCTCCCGGAAACCACCGACGAACTGGCCATGCTCCGGCCATTGGGAGGTGGGGACCTGGAGGTAACAGGTATCCTTCGGGCTCTTGAAGAAATCCGGCCGGCTCGTTTCGAGTATCCGAGACCTGAACAGGCCGGGGACTATCGATCCTCAAGGCTACTTCGAGACGCCCTCCGGCTGGGATTTCGGGCCAGCGCTGGCCCCTTCCGCTCTTTCGGACATCTCAACTTCGAACCCCGCCCCTACCAGCTCGTGCCGCTCCTCATGGCCCTGAAGCAGGATCCTGTCCGCCTCCTCATCGCCGATGATGTGGGGATCGGCAAAACCCTGGAGGCAGCTCTCATTGCCAAGGAACTACTTGATCGGGGCGAGATCAGCCAGATCGCTGTCATCTGCCCTCCGCACCTTGCGGGACAATGGCAGAAGGAGCTGAAGGAAAAGCTTCAGATCGAGGCTGAAACAGTCCTCGCTGGGACTGCTAGGCGTCTCGAATCTGAGTGCCGTGGTGGTGAAAGCCTCTTTGAGCACTTCCCCTTTACCATCGTCTCCATGGACTACATCAAGTCGGACCAGCGCCGAGACGACTTCCTTCGGACCTGTCCTGACCTGGTGATCGTAGATGAGGCCCATACCTGCGCCTTTGGCGGAAGAGTATCAAGCTCGCAGCACCAGAGGCACCTGCTCCTCCGAAAGTTAGCCGAGAAGGTAGACCGTCATGTAATCCTCGTGACCGCCACTCCTCACTCGGGCAATGAGGAGGCCTTCAGGTCCCTCTTGGCAGTGCTCAACCCGGTGTTCGCTCACCTCCCAACCGAGATGGGTGGAGAAGCAAACCGGGCTCATCGGGAACGCCTTGCTTTGCACTTGGTCCAGCGTAAACGTGGGGATATTGAACACTACATGAACACCGACACGCCCTTCCCCAGGCGTCAGGATGCAGAACTCTCATACGCCCTCACACCCGGTTACCGGGCCTTCTTTGATAAGGTCCTAGATTTTGTTCGAGAAACGGTCCAGGACGAAACTGGAAGTCCCATCAGGAAACGGGTCCGTTGGTGGTCCGCCCTGGCATTGTTACGTTCCATGGCTTCCAGCCCTGCGTCAGCTGCGTCCACGCTTCGAACCCGCGCCCATAACCTGGACGCAGAAACCCAGGAAGAGACTGATGAGCTTGGCCGTAGGTCCGTCATGGACCTGGGCGAGGACCACGATGCCCTGGATGCCTCGGACCTCCCCCCCGGCTGTGATATCGGGACAGAGGACGATGAAGGGCAAAAGACGCGGCGGCGGCTCCTTGACATGGCTCGCCAGGCTGATGCCCTTTTTGGAGAACCGGACTCCAAACTGGATCTAGTCGCCCACCAGGTCAGGAACCTCCTAGAAGAAGGATTCAGCCCCATCGTGTTCTGCAGGTTCATCCCAACGGCGGAATATGTCATGGAGCACCTGCGCAAAACACTGAAACGCCAATTCCCAGAGCTTGAGGTGGCAGCAGTGACCGGTCTGCTCGCCCATGCCGACCGGGAGCAACGCATCAAGGAACTAGGGGAGGCCAACCCCCGTGTTTTGGTGGCCACTGATTGCTTGAGCGAAGGCATCAACCTCCAGGATTACTTCAACGCTGTGGTCCACTACGACCTAAGTTGGAACCCCACCCGTCACGAGCAACGGGATGGCCGTGTGGACCGCTTCGGCCAAATAAGCAAATTGGTGAAGGTCCTGACCCTCTTCGGAGTGGATAACCAGATTGATGGCATTGTCCTGGATGTCTTGCTCCGGAAGCACAAGAAAATCCGAAGCTCCCTGGGTATTTCTGTGCCGGTTCCGGCGACTTCGGATGATGTGCTGGAAGCCGTGTTCGAAGGCTTAATCCTCCGTGGCAAGGACCGGCAGAGCCAGGAACAGATGCTTCCAGGCCTTGAGGAATACCTTCGCCCCAAGACCGAAACTCTCTTTGCCCAGTGGGAGGCGGATGCCGAACGAGAGAAAAAGTCCCAGGCCATCTATGCCCAACATGCTTTGAAAACGGAAGAGGTCCACCAGGAGCTGGAGGCTGCACGGCAAGCCATAGGGATGGGTGTCGAGCTGGAATCCTTCGTAAGAGATACCCTGAAAGGGATGGGTGCCGGATTCTCTCCCGATAAGCGTGCCATCCAGGTGGATCTGTCTGAATGTGACCGGGCCCTGACAGATGCTCTTCCCACGGATGAGCCTAAGTTCTCGGTAAGGTTCACTGCCCCTGCTCCCGATAAGGGAATGCTGCTCACCCGCATTCACCCATTCGTGGAAAGTCTGGCCAGCTATGTGCTAGACACGGCCTTGGATCCCCTTTCCAGGAGCGTGGCAAGCCGTTGCGGCGTGATGCGCACCGATGCGGTCACCGCAAGAACGACCCTGCTCCTTCTTCGCCACCGCATGCATCTAATCACCAAGAGGGATGGACGAGATTACCCCATGCTGGCGGAAGACTCCGATCTGCTGGCCTTCCAGGGGGCGCCTGAGAAGGCCCAGTGGTTGGACCGGGAAACTGCAGAGGGACTTCTTATGGCACTGCCTTCTGGCAACGTGGCTCCAGAACAGATTCGGGACTTTCTCCAGCTGGTTTTGGACGGTATGGATCACCTGAACCCGCGCCTGGAACAGGCCTGCGATGAGCGAAGTCAGGCCCTCCTTGAGGCCCATCGGCGAGTTCGCCAAGCCACAAAGATGAAGGGCACCCTTCGGGTGGAGGCCCAGCGTCCACCGGATGTTCTCGGGATCTATGTGTTGCTCCCCATGCCTGTGAGGGGGTTCTGAAATGAGTCGCAACCAGCCATTTCTCAACATCCGCACTGAGGGCGCTCTGCTGCCTCCGGATCTGCTGGCTCGTCTTCTCGAAGGAGGCAACCTGGTTGGCCTGCGGGCCGAGGACTACCAACTCGGGGCCGGCGAGAAGCTTAACGAAGCGATCAGTCGCTCCTGGACACGACTGCTTGGGCTATGGGCTGGGTTCCGCAGAAGTCGGGCCGCCATTCCTCAAACGGACCTGGGCACCACGCTCACCCGAGAGAAGTGGCTCCTCCAGTTGTTTGGTGAGCTTGACTATGGACGCCTCCTGGTAAGTAGCGCGCTTGAGATAGATGGGAAGAGCTATCCGATCTCGCACTTTTATCGGGGCCAGCACTACCAGATTCCCGTCCATTTGGTGAGCTTTCGGGCTGACCTGGATAAACGCAGCGAGCAGAAAATTGTGGGAGCCAGTAAGGCCAGCCCTCACGGCCTAGTGCAGGAATTCCTGAACCGGTCCGAAGACCACCTCTGGGCCTTCGTCTCGAACGGCCTGAAGCTGCGGGTCCTAAGGGACAATGCCAGCCTCACCCGACAGGCCCATGTGGAATTCGACCTGGAGGGGATCTTCGAGGGCGAATCCTTCGCTGATTTCCGCCTGCTCTGGCTGATCTGCCACCGCACCCGGGTAGAAGGGACCACCAAGAACCGCCCCGAGACCTGCTGGCTGGAGACCTGGTCCAAGCTGGCCCAGACAGATGGCCGCCGGGCCCTAGACCAGCTGCGGGATGGGGTTGAGCAGGCCCTCAGTGACCTGGGAACCGGGTTCATTTCCCATAAGGCCAACCAGGGGTTGCGGGATCGTCTGAAGACCGGGGAACTCCGTAAGGAAGACCTCTATCGGCAGCTGCTAAGACTGGCTTACCGTCTCATTTTCCTTTTCGTGGCTGAGGACCGGGATCTGCTTCACGCTCCCGATGCCCCGGAGGATGCACGCTCAAGGTATGCAAAGTTCTACAGCGGCCAGCGGCTGCGCCGCCTGGCCGAGCGAACTCGTGGCGGACGCCATTCCGATCTATGGATGGGTATGCGGCTTGTGTTCGCTGGCCTCGGGAACGAAAAGGGGTGCCCTGAACTCGGGCTCCCAGCGCTAGGCGGGTTCCTTTTTAGCCAGGGTGGTCTCCCGGAGCTGGACGGTTCGGACCTGGCCAATGAGTACCTGCTCCAAGCCATCCGTCATCTGGGGCTTGTTAGGGATCAGAGCGGCTGGCGGTTGGTGGACTATCGGAACCTGGGAAGTGAGGAGCTCGGCAGCATCTATGAAAGCCTGTTGGAACTCACACCCACGATGGAACTGGATGCAGGAGTCTTCAAGCTCGCGGCTGTTGGAGGGAATCAGCGCAAGACCACAGGTAGCTACTACACTCCCGACAGCCTCATTCAATGCCTGCTGGACTCGGCTCTGGATCCCGTTCTAAATGAAGCTGCCGCCAAGCCTGAACCCGAAAAGGCCCTCCTTGATCTCAAGGTTTGTGAACCCGCGTGCGGAAGCGGCCACTTCCTCATAGCAGCGGCACACCGTATCGCTCGAAAGTTGGCTTCCGTGAGGACTGGGGAGGAGGCCCCCAGCCCTGAGAGCGTTCGCACGGCGGTTCGGGACGTCATCGGTCACTGTCTGTTTGGCGTCGACCTGAATCCCATGGCTGTTGAACTCTGCAAAGTGAACCTCTGGCTGGAGGCCATTGAGCCTGGCAAACCACTCTCCTTTCTAGATGCTCATATCCAGTGCGGCAACAGTTTGCTTGGGACAACCCCGGCTCTAATGGCCGCTGGCATTCCGGATGACGCCTTCTCAGTCTTGGAAGGAGATGACCGCGCCGTGGTGTCCGCGTTGAAGCGCCAGAACCGCCAGGAACGGACAGCGGCGTCCAGAAGAGGGCGTGGGCATGCGACCCATACAGGACTGTTCAGCAGCCTAGGGCAGAGCGCAGCCGGGACCTTGGATCTCCTAAGCCAGACCATGTCGCGGCTAGAGGCAGCCCCGGATGCCGACATCCGAGGGGTTCAGGCCAAGGAGTCTCAATACAAGGCCCTTCAGGTGTCTCCCGAGTGGTCCCGCGCAAAACTCCAGGCAGATGCCTGGTGTGCGTCCTTCGTGTGGGAGAAGACCACAGCCACTATTCAGGATGTGGCTGGTGCATCCCCCTTGACCAATGCCTCCTTTGATCAATTACTCCACTCCCCAGACCGCCTCACACCAGCAGCCGTTGAAAAGATCCGGACGCTCTCAGAGGTATACGCCTTTCTGCACTGGCATGTGGCTTTCCCCCAGGTGTTCAGGAAAAGTGAGAGTTCACATGGTTGGGAAGGTGGGTTTGATGTGGTTCTCGGGAATCCACCATGGGAAACCCTTGAAATGAAGGAAGAGGAGTGGTTCGCTGCACGCGATACCAATGTGGCAACAGCACCGACAGCTTCTGATCGGAAACGTAGAATTCTGGCACTACAAGAGAGCAATCCGGCACTTCATAGTTTGTTCATGCGAGAAACCAGGGTCTCCGAAGGGAACCGGAATCTCATTCGTGCATCTGGGCGGTTCCCTTTATGTGCCGTGGGCAAAATTAATACCTACAGTATCTTTGCCGAGACCATGCGCACTATTCTTACCAATCATGGCTTGGCGGGCATTGTGGTTCCTTCTGGAATTGCCACGGATGACACTACTAAGTTTTTCTTCCAGGACCTGATGAGGACGGGATCCCTTCAGCGCCTGTACGACTTCGAGAATCGGGAAAAGATTTTTCCCGCGGTGGATAGTCGAGTTAAATTCTCGCTGGTGACTATGGGAGGCCCAGGGCGCAGGGCCACCGCCGGAACCGATTTCGCATTCTTTTTGTTGAAAGTTGAGGACCTGGAAGACTCAGATAAGCATTTCACCCTCACCGCCGAGGATCTATCCCTCCTCAGTCCCAATACGGGGACCTGCGCGACCTTCCGCTCCAAAACGGACGCCGAACTTACAAAGGCCATCTATCGCAGGGTCCCGGTTCTGATCCTGGAGGCTAATGACCAATTGGATCCGCCGCGCTCCGAGGTCAACCCTTGGGGATTAAGTTTCAGCCAGGGGCTTTTCAATATGGCGAGTGCCTCTGACTTATTCAAGACCCGGACCGACCTGCTAATGGCGGGATGGCGCCTGGACAGTAATGTGTTCAGAAAGGGGGCTGAGTCGTACTTGCCCCTCTATGAAGCCAAGATGCTTCATCATTTCGATCATCGTTTTGCCACTTATGTAAGCGATGACGAGACTCGGGATTTTGACCTGGCCGAGCGAGAAGATCCATCGGTGCAGATTCAGCCCCGCTACTGGGTACCAGAAATCGAAGTATTTCTGAAGGCTGCTGATATCCCAACTCGTCTTCGTAAGGCCATCTCATCTCAGGATACCAAGGCTGTGTTTGTGGCTCTCGGCGAGTGGATCCTAGGAGCCGGTTTGCTCAACTCGGGAGCAACTCAAGGCCCTAAGTTGGTACCCATTGCCCATAGTCACTGGCAAGACCACCAACGCACCCACACTTGGCTTCGGCCATTGAATATCTCGGAACTGGACCTTGAGAAGGCCCTGGAAGCCGCAGAGGCAAGCCCTTGGACCCAGCAAGACGAGGTAATTCTAGGAGCAGCTTCCAATTCCCAAGAGGCCGCCATGGCCCTGCTTGAAGACCGAACGCCAAAATGGTTCATGGGCTGGCGAGATATCTGCCGTAGCACTGATGAAAGAACCGTAATTGCGAGTGCGATGCCGAGGGCTGGAGTCGGTGATAAGTTTCTGTTGATGTGGCCTACCACTCGGCCTTCTGGGAAAGCCGGCCTTCTTGCCAATCTCTGCAGCTTCTGCCTGGATTATTGCGCAAGGCAGAAGCAGGGGGGAACGTCTCTTAAGTATTTTGTGATTAAGCAATTACCAATTATTCCACCAGGGTTCTTTGATAGAGGTTGCCCGTGGCTGTCGAAAACAACAACAGGGGAATGGATTCTTCCTCGGGTGATTGAACTTAGTTATGTGTCTCGTGATTTAGCCCCATTTGCCTCGGAATGTGGGATGGATTGTCCTCCATATTGTTGGGAGAGAGAAAGACGCTACTGCATTCGCTGTGAGCTTGATGCAGCCTTCTTCCACCTCTACAATCTTTCACGGGATGAGGTCGCCTACGTGATGGATACCTTTCCCATCGTCCGGAGAAAAGATGAGGCGGCCTTTGGCACCTATCGGACCAAGAACGACATACTTTCCATCTATGATGCCATGGCGGAGGCCATCCGCGCGGGAAGCCCTTACCAGACTATTCTGAACCCACCTCCGGGAGACCCCAACTGTTGCCACCCATCGGGAGATTGAACTGGGATTCGCCAATATTTGTCCACTCCCGCTTTGTATGGTTTGAATAGCGGTGTAAACAGTCTCAATCCTTTACAACGGAGGGTTCTTGGTGTCTTTCCGGCAAGCGTGCGTGATTCCGGAGGTTGATGCCCGGTAGCCTCATGGATCGCTGGAGTTCACCCATGACGGACCACAAGCGGATCCCCTTCCCGAAGGAGGCCGGGCCACTGAAGCAGCAGGTCGAAGCCTGGCGCAAGGCCCGCATTGGACCCGAGCCAATGCCGGAAGCACTTTGGAACGACGCTGTGCAACTGGCCAGGCAGTTCGGGGTTTGCCTTATCGCACGGGCAGTCGGGATCGACTACTCGGGCCTACGGAACAAGGTCAGGAAGGCCATGGAACTTCCCGTTGAGGTCAAGCAACCGGGCTTCATCGAACTGGCCCTGAGCCCCGGAAGGACTGATGGCACCGTCGACCGCCAAGGAGGACCCGTGAGGGACAGCGGGGCTGGTTCTACGATCGAGATCTCCCGGCCGGATGGCCTCAGAATGCGAATCCACCTGGAAGCCGGGCGCGGCAAGGAGACCGCCGAGATAGTGGCTGCCTTCCTGGAGAGCCGCGGTTGATCCAGATCACCCCACAAATGCGGATCCTGGTCGCCGTGGAGCCGGTGGACTTCAGGCGCGGGATCGATGGCCTTGCCCAGGTCTGTCGGGACATCCTGGCGGCGGATCCCTTTTCCGGCACGGTGTTCGTTTTCCGGGGTCGGGCGGGCACCTCGATCAAGCTCCTGACCTTCGACGGTCAGGGCTACTGGCTCTGCCAGAAGCGGCTGTCCAAGGGCCGGTTCAGGTGGTGGCCGCCCAATGCCGATTCGGCCGCGGCGGGGCTCCTCGCCCATGAGCTCCAGGTGCTCATTTGTGGGGGCGATCCCCGGGGCGCCAAGGTTCCCCCAGGCTGGCGTCCAGTGGGACTTTCCGTGAACCAGGACGGCAAGCTAAATATTTGAATCAATTCGAGTTTTTTCCGCTTGTACGCATCCCGGAATGGCCCACATTGGACGTATGGGCCACAGTAAGCAACGAAAGAAGGCGACACCGCCTCCCCTGCGTCCAGACCTCCGGTTCAAGGAGATCTCCGCCGAAGTGCTGCGCGCCGATGTGGCCCGGATCCGGGAATCCATGGGCGAAGGCGAGGTCTTTGCGAACATGCGGATGCTGGTCGAAACCATGCTCGTCGTCCGGGAGGAATTGGACAGGAAGGGAGCAAGCATCCAACGCCTGACTTCCATCATCTGGGGCCCGAAAACAGAGTCCTACGCCGCAGTCTGCCGGCAGGCCATTGAGGACGGGAAAAGGGGACTCAAGGCTCGGCCCAAGGACAAGCGTGAAAAGCCCAAGGGCCATGGAAGAAACGGCGCCGAGGATTACCCCAAGGCCACGCGGATCCCGGTGTCCATGGAGGGAAACGCCAGCGGGGAGCACTGCCCCCATTGTCCCAACGGCAAGGTCTACCCCCAGAAGGAACCGGCCACCCTGCTTCGGATCACTGGGGTGGCCCCATTCAAGGCCACGGTCTACGAACTCGAGCGAAGGCGGTGCAGCCTTTGCGGTGAAATGTTCACCGCCTCGGCACCGGCCGACATCGGGGAAGAGAAATACGACACCAGCGTCGCCGCCCTGTTGGGCCTGCTGCGTTACGGGGCGGGCCTGCCCATGAACCGGATCGAGCGGCTCCAATTCGGCATGGGCATCCCGCTACCGGTTTCGACCCAATGGGAAATCCTGCTCAGGGCAGCCGGCCTCCTCGCCCCAGCCCATGCCGAGCTCACGCGCCAGGCCGCCCAGGGCCATGTCCTTTACAACGACGACACCATCATGCGGCTCCTGGAGAAGACGCCAGTTCCCCGGGATGGCCGCAAGGCGATCTACACCAGCGCCATCCTTTCTCGAGCCGGGGACACCCGCATCGCCCTGTTCATCACGGGCCACAACCACGCCGGGGAGAACCTGGAAGCCGTCCTCAAGCACCGGGCCGAAGGCCTGACGGCCCCCATCCAGATGTGCGACGCGCTGGCCGCCAACACCGTGGGCGAAGCCGGGGAACTGAACACCATCCTGGCCCACTGCCTGGCCCATGCTCGGCGGCGGTTCGTCGAGGTGGAGAACCGGTTTCCTGAGGAGGTTGAGCACCTCCTCGGGGCGCTCCGGGAGGTCTACCGCACCGATGCCAGGGCAAGGCAGGAACGGCTGGAGCCCCAGGCGAGGCTGGCGCTCCACCAACGGGAAAGCGGCCCCATCATGGCCGGCCTGGAAGGCTGGCTCCGGGACCAGATCGAGGGCGGCAAGGCGGAGCCAAACTCTGGACTGGGCCAGGCCATCACCTACATGCGCAAACATTGGATCCCGCTCACGCTGTTTCTGAGGGAACCCGGGGCTCCGCTGGACAACAACCTATGCGAGGCAACCCTGAAGCGGGCCATCATGCACCGGAAGAACTCCCTGTTCTACAGGTCGGTCACGGGTGCAAGAGCCGGCGACACGTTCATGAGCCTGATACATTCGGCGGAGCTCAACGGCGTGGAGCCATTCGAATACCTCATTGAGCTGCTGAGGCACCCCGAGGCCGTGGAACGTGACCCTGCCAACTGGATGCCATGGAACTACAAGGTTCAAGCGCCTGGCGGCGGCTGAGGCACCTGCAAAGTCCTTTGGGTGAGTGGGTTTTGCTCAGGTCAGCCCTATACGGCAGCCGACCAAATTGCTTTCAGGCAGGACTGCCGGAAAGACACGGTTCTTGAGTAACTACAAGGTTTTCAATATTGAACCATCGCCCCAAGGCGATGTGTTGGCCTTCCTTGTGGAGCCAGCCTTCGCGGGGGAGGGGAAATGCCACAGAGATGCATCCTCGGCAGCTGGCGATCCTATTGCATCAGCCCTGTTCGCCCTTAAGGGGGTACAGGCCGTCTTCTGCCAGGGAGACCGGGTGACCGTCACCAAGACCGAGAAAGCTGATTGGTCGAAACTGATAGATAGTGTATGCAAGGCGCTTGAGCGCCTCCCCGTGGATGAGAGCATCAAGTCAATGCCCAAAGCAGTCCGGCCCATGGTGCCAAGGACCGAGGATCCCTTCACAACCCACCCGGTGGATGCTTCCAAGTTCAAGGGCCAAACTTGGGACCGGTCCCTTGCCAAGAAAAATGGGTTCAACAAGCGATCCATCAAGAAGGTTGAGACGTGGGAGAAGTGCTTCCCGGCGGCCGGGGCGTGCGACCACCATAAGTTCGTGATCAGCCTTTTGGTTCAGTTAGACCTGGCAGGCCTAATTACCAACGCCTATGCGGAGGTTCATCGGGTTTATATCACCATGATGGGCGAAGGGAAATCCGAATTCATGACTGATGAGTTGTTTCCATCAGATCTGAAAGCGGCAGAGCAAATGTTAGAGGGAATCCTCAACACGGCCTGATGGAACCTGATTCCCGCTTGGCTAAACGGGAAAATCGACGCTACGCCTGTACTTACAATAGGGAAGGGCGCAGCGTACAGAGCCATTGGGAATCCGCGGTTCTTCGCGCTGGCTGTTGCCATAAGGACGCTCGTTCTCAAAACCCTTGGCTCCCATGAAGGTCTTGCCAACCTTCGTGGCTCCACTGTCGCCTGGACCATGCAATATTAGAGATAGTCTCTGTCCTCCAATTAATGTCGGACTTAGCTGTCTCGGCCCCTGTCCGGAGTGATCCGTGGGTCTGCTCGACTCCCTCAAAACCATGCTCGGAATTAAGCCGGTTAGCATTGGCGAGCTGAACCGTCGGGCGGTACACGAGCCTCCTCCAAAACGGTCCCAACCACCCCAGGCAGATCCGCTGGATGGCATCGAAGTCACGGAGGAATACCGTGTGGTGGCGAAACTCATAGATGCCGGGGCCCCAATTGTATTCGTAAGCGGGAAGGCGGGTACCGGCAAATCAACTCTGATCCACTACATCCGTCACATCACCAAGAAGAACACCGTTGTCGTTGCGCCTACTGGCATCGCCGCCCTCAACGCCCACGGTGCGACCATCCACTCTTACTTCCGCCTTCCACCTCGGGTGATCGTCCCTGAAGACATCGAAGAGGTTCGTGACCGAAGCCTATACTCCAAGCTGGATCTCCTGATCGTGGATGAAGTGTCCATGGTTCGGGCCGATGTCATGGACGGCATGGACCGGTTCCTTCGAATGAATGGGAAGAGCAAGAGCGAACCCTTTGGAGGCACTCAACTCCTCCTAGTTGGCGACCTATTCCAGTTGCCCCCCGTTGTAACCCAGTATGAGGAAGCGGCCCTGCTTTCCAGCCACTACGACAGCCCGTATTTCTTCAGTGCCAAGGCCCTCCAGAAATCCCAAATGCTACCCGTGGAACTGGGAAAGATCTTCAGGCAACGGGATCCTTCCTTCACTGACCTGTTGAACCGCATTCGGGTGGCCGAAGACCTCGGAACAGTCATTCCAAAGATCAACTCAGTCTGCTCGACTTCAGTTGGCGATACGGAACAAATCCTTACACTTACTTGCACAAACGCGGATGCCGATCGTGAAAATCAACAGAGGCTGAATTCCCTGCCAGGGGATACTCGAACGTTCCCAGGTGAGATCACCGGGAAGTTCCAGGTAGAAAAGGAGCGGCTGCCATCCCCTGTCAATCTTGAACTGAAGCCCGGTGCTCAGGTCATGTTCACAAAGAACGACGGAGGGAAGCGATGGGTGAATGGTTCCATCGGCCGGGTCAGGGACCTTCTGGAGCGAACCATTCAGGTGGAAATGATTAGTCACCCCCAGGGGGTGGTCCATGAAGTGGAGCGCGCAAAGTGGGAATCCTACCGATACCGCTTTGATCGGACCCAAGATCGGATCGTCCCCGAAGTTGTTGGGACCTATACCCAGTTTCCCCTGATGCTGGCCTGGGCTGTGACCATCCACAAAAGCCAAGGTAAGACCCTTGAACGCGTGCGAGTGGACCTCGGCAAAGGGGCGTTCTCCCCGGGCCAGGTCTATGTGGCCTTGAGTCGGTGCCGTTCCCTGGAGGACATTCGGCTTGCACGACCGATCCAGGGAAAGGATGTGAAGTGTGATCCGGTCATCAAGCGATTCTTTATGGCGATGGCTGATGTTCCGGAGCCGGTTGAGTTTCATTTCGAAGTTCAGGTCCCGGAAGTTCCCGTTGTAAAGGTGACAACTCCGGAAAAGGCGAATGGGGCACGGAATTGTCCGTCCTGCGGCGGCGTGCTTCAGGCAAGGGACGGAAGGTACGGTAAATTCCTTGGATGCCAGAACTACCCGCGTTGCCGTTACACGAGGAATCTCTAATTCCAGGAGATGGGAAACAATGGTGTTCGGCAAGAAGGCGATGAATGGGTCAGAGAATCGCCTCTCCCGCCTTTCTTGGATTCGCGATGGATGTCGGTCGATCCTTCTGCGGAGGGTTTGATCCATTTGAGAAAAATGGGTTATCATCGTCCAAACCACTTCCAGGATGTGATCATGGGCGATGAAGTTGACGAGTTAACCTTCTTGATTCTTATCGAAAAAAAGGCAACGTGGGCCGATGTGCCAATGTATGTCAACTTTGCTATAGGTAAGGACTTTGACAGTCTAAAATTGGCAGAAGGCCTTCAAAGCCAGAAAAAGCAGGCCATTGAGATATTAACCAGGGTATTCACGTCGAAAAAGTCGATTGAAGTCGCACCTGCACTGATCCGACTGATGGTTGAGCAAATTGATGGGGCCAATTCCCTGCGAGCGCGGGATGCGCTGATCAATCTGGGCGAGCCAGTTGCTGAATTAGCGTTGAAATGCCTTGATCATCCAAATTGGAAGGTTCGGCAATATTCTGTTCAGATTTTAGCACTTGTCGGTGAACCATCAATTGTTGATCGTGTCGTCAAGGTGGCAATAGGGGATAAGAGCAGTAAGGTCAAAGAAACCGCCCTTCAGGCAATTGAATACTGGCAAGGAGAAGTTGACCCGAGCGAACTCGATTTGATTCCCAAGCCTGTTGAAGCCACGGATTGATGCACCTGGAAAGTGATTTTATTATGAGCAAGGACCAATGTGTAACCCGAACCTTTGACGAGTTTCAAAGCACCACCCATATTGTTCATAAGAGTGCGATCACTTCGCGAACTGGGACTTATCGGGTCAGGAGCGGTGAGTCGGCGGAACGCTCCTGGATTGCAATTGACTTCTCGACGATGAAGGATCACTGGCCGGTGTTGAATAAGGGAGGGTTGATCTTAAACTGCGATCAAGAGAATATCCGTTTGCCTTTTATCCTTAAGGAAAAGCGGAAGGATGGCAGGGTTTGGCATTGGGAAGAGGGCCACTGGTTGGCAACCTCTGAGCAGTTGCAAATGATTTGCTCCGCGGCCGTGTTAAAGATCCGTGTTCAGGGTGGCAAATATTATTATGACGAAAATTTGGAATTTTCCAGAAATTTTCAAAATTATTGCAGGCAATTTTATAACAATGCGATTGACGACACAAAATATATAGATTCCCTCGGTCGGTCTAACGGATTCTACTCGGGATGTTTTATCGCCACGGCAGCAATGGGTTCTTACGAAGATCCTTGTGTGCAAGCTTTGTCCAAATTTCGCGACCTGGTTCTTTGTGAATCTCGAATTGGTCGAGCAATAATTGACCTTTATTATCATATTTCTCCTTCCATTGCCTCTCGCATGGCGCCTCGCCCATGGGTTTGCCGAGTTGCGAAATATGTTTTCGTTCTGCCGGTGAGTTTGATTGCTCGCGCTTTGACTCATTGGAAAATGGTACGGGCTATCAAGCAAATTTCCGACTAGGTGTTCAATATGCCCTTAAAATTGCTCGCGATGAATTGTAAGAACTGTGGAGCAACTCTTTCCTTTGCGCAGACAACTACAATTCTGAGCTGTGAAAAATGTGGAAGCCAATTTGTTGTTAATGAGCCATCACCAACAAGCATAAAACCCCAGTCGAGAACTCCTCGCCGGTTTTCGTTGTCAATTGATGAAGTTGTTTTGCAACGAGATAAGTTGCTGAGGGAGATCGCATTTTTAGAAGCCCAATTTGTGGAAACCGGGCACCCATCAATTCCTAAGAAGATTGAAAATGCGCGAAATAAGCTTAAAAAGTTGGGTTCATAAATATTGGGGCATGCAATGACGTATCCTGCCGATCCAAGTGCATTAGGACCCTTCGCTAAAATATATTGTTTATTATTTGATTGTATGTCTAGCAGACAGTAAGCCTGCGCTTGGCCGATCGCCTGGGATCCCACTCCCGACGGGGCGCTACTTCTGGGAGGAGTTGCGGACTTGGCAGAATAATTACGTATACAATTGGCGCCACCAAAATATTCACCTACCATTAATAGGATAGGCAAGGAGAAGTGATGAAAAATTTCGACAGATTCCATATTATGACAGGGTTAATTCTGTCTCTGCTATATGAAGATCTTCCTTTTAGGATCACTATAGATTTCGATGAAATCTGTGAATTTTTGTTAACACGGGAAGATCCAGATGTCATGCCATGGCAAGACACCTATTGCGCCACTGTAAATTGGCTTAGCGATGAAGGTTATATTCATTCTGACTGCAAAGAAACTAATGGACTATGCTTTAAAATCAAGCCTACCTCAAAATGTCTTAATGGATTGCAAAAATTTACTGAAACAAAGGATCCTAAGGTTATTGGAGAAGTTCTTGTTGAGGCTGCCGATGCCGGTAACCTTGAAAAACTCAGGCTGTACGGTAGAGCTGCGTTGACATTTTCTTCTAAGGCCAGTTAAGAATTGCCTTCAAATTAGTTTGGACTACATGCTCTCGGCAATCAACGCCTATGGGCTTCCCTCCCAGGTCTCGCTGAGGATACACCTGGGGCATTCCTTCATGCGGAAGGAACCCTTCAGGGAGGCTTTGCCTCCGGCCGGGAGATCCGTGCCGCTTTCCGTTCAATGCACATCTTCCACAGCCCAAAGCCCACCTGCCTCAATTGAATCCTGTACGTCCCTCGGGTGCATCGGTTCTTGCTCAACCAGGAAGACCTCGGGGGCGGAGGCATCACCGAAGATGAAGCTGGGGACATACGTTTGATTGGTCAGCCTATAGGCTTCATAGGCCTCGTAGCCGATGGAAAGGATGAACATCCCTCCCTGCGGATACAGCCATACAATCGGGTATTTTGCCGCCAGGATGTCATCGGCTGCTTCTTGCATTAGTTTCTCCCTGTGCGGATGCGAACTTGGATGAAACGTCGGATCAAAGGGGCGGATCAGCCTCAGCGGGACTTGACCGAAATAGGTCGGAATCTCCCCGTCGATAGCACGCATGACCAAGTCCCAAAATCCTGAATCGTCCTTGGGGTCCTCTGCGGCGCTATGGCCATGGGTGTTGTTCCTCGTCGAGTTTTGTTTGGTCATGTTGGTTCTCCTTGGATCAATTGAAATTTGCAGGATGTGGAGGTTTGTGGTCATGCAACACACGGTGGGAGTTCCTAGGCGGAGGGTTTTCCGGCATTGATTAACGCCTCGGCCAGGCGCTTGCGCTTCTCTCCCCGGGTCTTGCTGAGGCTGCACCGTGGGCATCCCTTCATCTGGCAGGAGCAGTTCAGGAGGGCCATGCCGGCGGCGATCAGCCAACGATCTAGTCTGGGGGCGAGCTGCTCAGCCCAGCCCATGCCACCCTCGGCCATGTCGAAGACGAAGAGGGTGACCAGGTCCCCATCAATGGCAATCTCAACGGGCACGTCTTGGGCCCTAGCCTGCACCAGGAGGGGCACGGCGAGGCCCAGGGCATCCTGCACGGTCTCGATGCCTTCTGTTGTCTCCAACATGCTCTGGGAGAGAGGGTGGTCAATCTTCAGGGCGAACTGGACACCTCTGGTCCGAATAACGATGGGGGGATTTATTTCATCGAACTCCAGGGTGTGGATCTCTGCCTGGTAAGGGCCCTCCTTGGGGTCGCCCTCGGAGGTTGTCGTGTAGGCCACGGTGCTCCTGCTGACATCGAACTCGCCGGCCAATGCCCCGACGATGCCCGCGATGGACAGGTCGGTTAGTACTGCCAGCGTCCCGGGGATGGCGGTCTTCTCGGTCTGGATTCTGGGTGTGGTATGGGTGCGGCAGTTGTCCCCCATGCTGGTGGTGAGCACCTTCTGCTGCTTGAGGTCCACCTTTTCCACAGCGTAGAATTGCCCTTTGACATTACGGATGGCGGCATGCAGGTGCCAATAGAGCAGAGCAGTCTCACCTCCAAGCTCCTGAATGACCTTGCCTGCGGGATCCAATGCCTTGAAGTGACCGAAGTTGCCAAGGCCAACCATCGCGATGCGTTCGTATGGCTTATCTGCAATGCCTGCCTGGACCTCCTCGTCCAGCACATTGGGGAAGGCCTTGTGGACCAGGCTCGCGTCCTTGGTCTCCAGGAAGGAGCAGGCCGCGTGGCGAGTGGCGATGATCTTGTTCAGGGGGTAGATAGTCCGGCACTCTGGGGGCCAGAACAGAGCCTCCGGGTTTCCGCACAGGTAGATGTTCAGCGGGTGCTGGCCTTCGTCCAGGACGAGGAATACGCGGCCTGGGGAAGTCCGCCCCACGCGCCCCGCCCGCTGGTTGAATGAGGCATTGTCTCCCGGGTGGCCGACGAGGATGACGGTGTTCATGCTGCCAATGTCTACACCCAGTTCAAGGGCAGAGGTTGTGCAGACGATCTCGGCCTGGCCAGCGAGGATCTGGGCCAGGAAGGCACGCTTGTCCTCTACTGGGATTCCAGCGTGGTAGGGGATGGCTGCTGCACTTCCCAGCTTTTCATTCAGCCGGTCCGCCATCTTCTCGGTGGTGTTGCGGGACGCGCAGAAGATCAGCACCTTCCGGTGGTGCCGCACTTCCTCCATAGCAATGTCATGCGCGACCAGGCTCGCGGGCCACAGTCCGCGTCCACTGGGATGCAGGTCTGGCTGAACGATGAAGAGGTCCCGGTTCTGGGAGGCGGCGCCTGACTGGTCGACCAGGGCCCAGTTATCCAGGCCGGTGAGGTTCTGGGCATGTTCGAGAGGGTTGCCGATCGTTGCGGAAGCCATAAGCACTTGCGGATTCAGGCCGGAGAGCTTGTAAACCAGCGAGGAGAGCCTGCGGAAGGTGAGGGCAGCATTGGTGCCCTGGACGCCATTGTAGGAATGGCCCTCGTCCAGGACGATAACCTTCAGGGCAGTCAGGAAGCGACTCCAGCCGGATCCATCTTTGTACTGCCGCCAAGCCTGAGCGAGCAGGGCATGGTGGAGGGCCACGTGGTTGGTGATGAGGAGGTTGGCTGCCTTCCGGACCGGGGTACGAGACTTGGCGGACGTCTCTCCTGTGAGGATTCCGGCGCGGATTACTGTGCCGCCGATGGGCAGCTCGAAGAGGCCACTGTCACCCTCCTTGAAGCCGATGCTCTGAAGCACCTTGAGCTGGTCCGCAGCCAGGGCGTTCATGGGGTAGAGCATCAGGGCCGTGCTGGAAGGGTTTTCCAGTAGTGTTGTAAGGGTCGGGGCGAGAAAGGAGACCGTCTTCCCACTGGCGGTAGGCGTGATGAGGGCGACGTTTTTCCCCTCAGTCAGGAACAGGTTGGACGTCTCCGCCTGGTGGGTATATGGGCGGCGCCCGCCAGCCATCAGAAGATCCTGAACCTCTGCTCGGACCGCTGTCGGGAAGGCGTCGAACTGGGCGGGCGAGCCTGCCATGGTTTTCTCGAAGATCATCGTGAACTTTGGCGGTTCTGGATGATGGCGGTGCTGGGGCTCACGTAGAGGGTAGATGAGGTCGCCGGTACGGATTTCAAGAGAGTGGGTGGGGAAATGAAGAGTCATTGAATCCTCAAGGAAATGGGTGTGAAGAAGAAAACGTGGCTCCGCCATCGCTGGCAGGAAGCTCGGGGCGCGGGCAGGACGGCACAGAAATCGGAACTCCCTAAAGGGGTTGTTCCTTTGTTCCCTTCGCAGATGCCGAGGCGTCTGGCCTCTTGTGGAGGCCCGGACGGCAGCATCGTTCCAGGGCAACGGAACAAGGACCGAACAAGTGGTTCCATAGGAAAGTCCTTATGTATCAAGGTCATCATCGGAATCGTCCTCGTGCGTTTTCCCCTCGTTCTTGGCCCTGTTCCGTGCGTCGCGGAGTTGCTGGACTTTCATCCGCCCGGCTTCAGTCAAGGTCATCGATTTCCCGGGCTGAACCCACAGATGGCGCGGTCCTCGGAGGCGTTGAAGAACACCCTTCAGCGCCATCTCCGCCCTCATGTTGGTGAGGTCGGGCCAATGGATTTCCTTCAATTTCGTGCGGTTGGTAACGCCGTCGGAAATGGAGAGGAGAACCGCTTCGTCCTGCGACAGGGACTGGGCCGCTCCCGAACCACGGAGCTGGGCACACAGCTCCTCGCTCTTGGGGTGGATGGTCCAGAAGCCGCCGCCGGGGCCCTCGACCTGTACCAGCAACACCCAGTCCCCCTTGGAGCCGCTGACAACCTTAGTGGTTGCCAGCACAGCGTACCTGCCAAGCTGGGCCTTTTCTTCCTCCAGGCCAATCCCGACGGCTTCTGCTGGGGTGAGCGCCTCGATCTGGACTAGAAACCGAAAGGCCGCGACGATGGCTGAACTGCCGCGGACATAGTCGAAGTTGAGGCGGTCTCCAAGCCCGGGTGCCTTACCGCTATATCCTGGCTTCCGGAGGTGGTGGACGGCAAGGACGCAGGCCCCGGTCAGGTCGCGGAGGTGGTAGAGGCAGGCGAGCATGTCCCGCTGGGCCTCGACGCTGTTTTCATCACCTCCACTCAAGGCCGCGAAGGTATCCAGGACCATAAGGCCAATCTCGGCGCCGTCCTTGGTCAGGTCGGCGAGCAGGCTCTTAATGGTGAGCATCATGGAGGGCAGAGTCTTCGCCTCCGTCGAATCCCAGTTCGGGGTGACGATGGTGAGGTTTTCCCAGAAAGTGGCCTCATCCGCGTCGGTCCAGGATTCGTCCATGCGCATGAGGTCGAGGCCCCGGTTGATGCGGCGGTGGAGTTCTTCAGGGGAATCTTCCATCTCGATGAGGACCGTTTTCATGGGCTTCCCAGTTCCCTTGCGGCCAAACATGTCCCGTCCGGTGGCGACGGAGAAGATGAAGAGGAGGACCAGGAAGCCCTTGCCGACGTTGGAGCGACCAGCAAGACACCCAGCCTCCCGGCGGGCAAGGAGGCCGGCCAGAATCCACAAAACAACGGGAGCAGGAACCCCACGCCAGGCGGTGGTCTCCTGGACAATGAGGGGAGACAACTTGGGCGGGACCGCTGGGTTACGGATGGCAGCTCGGATGGCGTCAAGGTCTGGTTTGGGCGGTGAAGGGGGGAGTGTTGCCATTACCAGGCCCCCATCTTCTTAAGTTCGCGGACGACCACATCGACAAGCCGCTCGAACCGCAACTCTTGGTTCAGGTCACGGTAGTCCTTGCCGGGCCCGGCCCCGGTTACCAGGATGGGCTTGGCGACGTGAAGGGTCTCGATGCGGGCTTGGACACCTGCCGGATCCTGGTCAAACAAGCTGAACCGAGGGACCCCGGGGAAGATGAGGTCCAGGGTCGACTTGATGGTGCTCGCTGCGACGCTAGCGCTGAGGACGGCGACCGAGAAGATATCCGTGTTGCCATAAGCCATCGCATCGCTGTGGCAGGCAATGGCACCCCAAGGACCTTCATGTATCAGTACCGCGGAAGGATTCAGCCCGGTGTAGCGGGGGATGAGAAGGCCATCGGCCTCACCGACAGTGCGAAATCCCTGGACCGCCGCGACCCGCTTAGAATTCCCCAAGGGCAACGGACGGCACTGAATCCCCACAAGGCGGGCGCCGTTAGTGATAGGAACCAGGCAGATGGGCATGGCCTGGCTTTCAAGCTCTCTGGCCCATTCCCCGATCTTTGACATTACCGAGTGGCAGTTCGCCTCTAGCTGAGCGGCATGGATTCCGATGACGCCAAATTCCGCCTGCAGGAAGGCGGCTGGGTAGCCCCGGAAGGGCATCGGCTCGCCGGCAGCTAGCATGTTCAGCAGACGTGCATGTGGGCCATCACGAGGCTGAAGGGCCTCACCGGTTTCCGCATCGTGGTGGAATTTTTGTCCGGGATGCTCGACACGCCCTGTCGCATGGCAGGTGCGGCATGGGCGGCCAATATGGTTGTACCAGACTGCGCCGAGGGCGTCGTCCCGGTGGCATTTGGGGCATACGTGGGATTTCATAGATACCTCAGGTAAGCAGGCAGCCCTGGCGTACAGAGCTGCCCGCCACTGCTTCAGATCAGGCGACTAGAAGGCGAATTCGTCACCTTCATCGGGCGCATTGCCGTGGCTTTCACTGCCAACGGCCGCTTCAATCGCATCGTAGGCTTCGAGCATCAGTTTCATCATTTGACGATTAGCGGTGGGTTGCCATTTCATCCACTGCTTGCCCCGACCGTCCTTTGCCAGTTTGACCTCCAGACGGTCCTTGTACTGGTCGACGAGGACCTTCACGTTACCCTTCACTCCTTCCGCTTCGGCCAGCACCAAGGGGAGCTCCGGCCAGGCTTCTACGGCCGTGGCTTCCATGTCGACGATGCGCTTTTCCGCTTCAAGAAGTCCCTGGAGGATGGTTTCCACTTGAGCGAAACCCACTACCAGCATGCGTGAGAGGCGCGTCTCGTCATTCCACGTGTCGTAGGTGACGAGTTGAATGCTGTCGGGAGTGGGGCCCATGCCGACGGCGTCCACCTTGTGCACGAGGTTCCCATTAAAGAATTCGGCCTGGCCAATGAAGGTATCGACCTTCCAGGCCGGGATGCGGCCCGAATCGTCTGGCCCGCCGAGGATATTTCGGATTTCTTCCATGTTAGCCATTTGAATTCTCCTCATCCTGGTGCGGAGGCATTTCTTTGCCTACACACGCCGCACCTTCCTCAAGGGCCTCAATGATGTCCTTGAGGTCGTCCAGTCCAAGTTCGCAATCGCATGATTCGTGGTCTCTGCACCAGTTGGAATTCACTTTGTGGAAGGTGATGAGAGTTAGGCCTCTGGTTTTATCGGGCACATCAAGAATGATCCGTACTTGCTCTGTTGAAGAAGCACAGTCCTTTCCGTCGAGCGCGACTGAGAAATCCAATTCATCTTTGAAATTATTTCCCAGGGTTGTGGCAATTTCGTGGACATCGCTGAGCGCCACCTGAAGTTGGTCGAGGCTTTTGGCATACAGGCAGACCCACCCAATCATGTCCAGGCTTCCGTCGTAGTCTATATATTTGGCGATGGTCAGGTATCGGTTTACCTCCTGACGGAGTTCAAGGCGAACCTCCAATTCATAGGTTTCTGCAATCTTCCGGAGGACACGGCCGAGGAAGGAATCGGGATTGCTAATCATTCTGATCCCCCTTCTTGGAGAGGTTATCCATGCACTGCTGCCAGGCCTCTGCAGTCACGAGGGAGCGGCGCCCGACCTTGATCAGGGTCAGTTGGTTTTCAGCGATAAGTTTGTATACCGTGGTTCGACCGAGGGACGTCAGGCGAACGATGTCGTCGATCGAGAATGCCAGCCGGGGCGGGCCTCCTGTTGCTGGGCCTGCGTTGCCGCAGGGAGGGGTGGTGCGCTTCATGTTGGACCTCCAATGAGGGTGGATGATTCTGCTTCCCGGGACGACCGCCGCGCCGGCCAAGCTCATTCATCAAGGTCCGTCAGGAGTATCTGTGATGCCAGTGTAAATACAAGGAAAACAAGTAGTTAAGTCAACATGGCCAGCTACGAGTCTTGAACAAAATCCCTCTCCTCCGCTGGTCCACAAGATTGGGAGCCTGTTCGGAATGCAAAATTAAGGGGTTCACCGCCTGAACGGGCTCCTCGATGGTTCAGATGCTGTCGACTCACCCAAATTCCAGCACCGGAACCTCCGGACACACTTATTTCGAGTGTTAGGGGTGGTGCTTCACCCTCCTCCCAGCCAAGATCGAGGGCATGGAAGAACGGTTGCAGCCTCCTACGGACCTACTCCAGCTGAAGGCCGGGGTGGATTACCCGCGGTCGGAGGCCGAATTCCGCTCTTTGCTTGCTACCACACCGAAGTGCCGGGCCCTGTTGGCAAAGCTGATCGATTGGCCAGGATCCCGCCGCTGCCCGACCTGTCATTCAGTAATGAAGGTAAGCGGCAAGCCAGGCATTGCCGTCTGCAGCAACGACATGTGCTCTCACCGGGAAGCCCTGACCCAGGGCACCATATTTCAGAGGACCCGGACTGACCTCGCCTATTGGGTTTTTGCCGCGTGGCTGATCGTAGACATAAAGGATGGTCTCTCGGCCACTAGTCTCGCAGATCTCCTTTCAACTCACCCCAAGGCGTTCCGTCTGATCGATACCAATCTCGCTCGCACCATGCTTCAGGCTTACCGGAAGGTTATGGCCGGCGCGAACTCGAAGATCAAGATGTCAGCCTCAGTGGCGATGGGGTCAGTCGCGCTCCCGAGGAAGAATCACCCGCTTGTAACCGTGCGGGTCCTCGTTGAGGACCAGGGACCAGGAAAACTTGGGCGGATGCAGGCGCACTTGGTTGCTGAGGGCAAAGACCCGATGCCGCATGGACGCATGGAGGCCGGTTCTCCCGGTGTTCAATCAACGCGCATGGTGTCCCCTATCCAGCCTATTGCCGGGAGGATCCTGAAATTCTTGGCCGATGATTACGGCGGCTCTGTTCACTCTGAAAACCTGCAGGACTACTTGGATGAGTTCGTTTTCCGATGGAACCACCGTGGCGAGACAAACAGGGGCAAGGTCTTCTGCCACCTGCTCGCGGAGGCAATGAGCAACGAAATCCACAAGTCTAAAGTGGCTGCACCATCAACTACGGGCAAGGGCACGGTGTCCGACCTAGCACCGAGCAAAGGGCGCTCGAAGTGAGGAATTGAATCTAGGTGAGGGGAAGTCGTGAACGTTCCTGGCCGATTAACATTGACCGCCCAAAACCAACATCTAAGTATGGGTACTCGTATGGGTACCGAAAACAGGAAAACCGCAAACTCATGATTTAGCATGATTTGCGGTTACTTCTGGCGGAGAGAGAGGGATTCGAACCCCCGGAAGGATCGCTCCTTCGTCTGATTTCGAGTCAGGTGCCTTCAACCACTCGGCCATCTCTCCAGACTGGCCATTGTACCAGATCCTCCCGGGCTTTCCAGGGCGATCCCCGGGGCAGTGCCTTGGGCACCGGGCCCCAACCGGGCCATGATGGAGCCAGGCATCCCCTGGGAGGTTCCATGCGCACGGTCCGAGGCATTGCGGCGGTGGCCGTGCTTGCGGCGCCCCTGGGCGCCCAGGAGCTTCGGCTCACGGAGGCTTCGGCGTCGCGGTTCGCGAACCAGGTGTTGAATTCGGTGGACCGGGAGTACCCGAACAAGCTGGACCACACCATGGGTTCGGCGGCCGAGGTGCTGGGGCCGCGGGCGCTGCATCCGGCCTTCTACGGGTGCTTCGACTGGCATTCCTCGGTGCACGGGCACTGGATGCTGGTGCGGCTGCTGCGGAGCTTTCCGGAGCTGCCGGAGGCGGCGGCGATCCGGCGGGTCCTGGAGGCGCATCTGGTGCCGGCGGCCATCGCGGCGGAGGCGGCCTATTTCTCGGCGCCGGGACACAAGGGGTTCGAGCGGACCTATGGCTGGGCCTGGGAGCTCAAGCTGGCGGCGGAGCTGAGGGAATGGGACGCACCCGAGGGGCGGCGCTGGGCGGCCCAGCTGCAGCCGCTGACCGACGCGGTGGTGGCGCAGTTCCTGGATTTCCTGCCGCGGCTGACCTACCCCAACCGGGTCGGGGTGCATCCCAACACGGCCTTCAGCCTGGCCCTGGCGCTGGACTACGCCCGGGCCGCGGGCGACGCCCGCCTGGAGGGGCTGGTGAAGGCGCGGGCGATGGACTATTTCGGCCGGGACCGGAACGGGCCGCTGGCCTGGGAGCCGGGCGGGGAGGACTTCATCTCGCCCTGCCTGGAGGAGGCCGCGCTCATGGCCAAGGTCCTGCCGGCCAAGGCGTTCCGGCGCTGGGCGGAAGGCTTCCTGCCGGCCCTGCTGCGCACCGGCGCCCTGACCCCGGCCACCGTATCGGACCGGAGCGATCCGCGCATCGTCCACCTGGACGGCCTCAATCTCAGCCGGGCGCGCTGCCTGCATCTCCTGGCGGCGGGCCTGGGCCCGCGGGACCGCCGGGGCGCCGCCCTGGAGCGCGCCGCCCGGTGCCATGCCGAGGCCGCCCGGTGCCATGCCGAGGCCGCCCTGCCCCATGTGGCCTCCGGGAACTACGAGGGGGACCACTGGCTGGCCACCTTCGCGGTGCGCCTGCTGGCGGATCTATAGGATGACGCAGGGCAGCCGGATCCCGGTCCGGCGCGGCACGATCCGGTAGCGCGGGTCGTCCCGGTCCGGGGGCACGATCTCCCAGGGGCTGGTATTGGTTTCGCTGTCGCCGGTGTCGGTGAGGGTCTCTAGGGCCACCCGATCCCGACCCGGGCGCACGGCGTAGGTCGCCCAGAGGCCTTCCAGGGCCTCGGCCAGGACGGCGGCTTCGCCCTCGTCCGGGGCGACCCGGAAGTGGAGTTCCTGCAAGGCCTCCGGAGCGGACGGCTGGCGCACGGCGCTGACCACCAGCGTGCCCTCGGAGCGCAGGTTCAGGGGCAGGAGGCAGCTCCCCTCGTGGTTTCCGTGGAAGCAATCCAGGTAGGTGGTCTGCCCCGAACCCGAGGTGACGGCCAGCGCGATCACCGCCCCGCCGGCCTGGATGCGGGTCACGAGGAGGCGGAGCGGGACACCGGTCAGGTTCGCCAGAACCTTGTCCGCGGACAGCGGCAGCCCGCAGGTGAGCAGAAGACACAAGCCGGCCGTTCGGGCTGGAAGGCGCATGGGGATCCATCGGGAATGGGGTCGCCTGACCCCGGGTCCACTCCAGCGATGGCCGGAAGGGCCCCGGGGTTCCCGGGGCGCGGTCGCATCCGGGTGGCGGAATTCAACGGGATCCGGAGAACCCTTGAAAAACTCGTACCCCCTCAGCCGGGGTCTCCCATTGAGAGCAGACCTTTTATCGCTTTTTCATCCCCGTCCATCCCCGTTCATCCCCGGCAAGAAAAAGCCAGTGATGTTGCCAAGCAGCTTGTTTTATGCGTTTTGGCAACATCCATGGGGAGTGTCAGGTTCTTTGTGTGTGAGCGGTTTGCATCGGTGGTCTCCGGCGGGTCAAGCCTGAGGGTGATCGAAGTGCTGGGGGTAAAGGATGGCGAAGTGATTCAGGGCGTCTTTCCATCCT